>Ga0208648_1001236_pt1 | contig 21722 bp, 14 predicted proteins | sample AntAceMetag02UKL_FD_184772 | JGI IMG/M metagenome (GOLD analysis project Ga0208648, IMG submission 184772) | Saline lake microbial communities from Ace Lake, Antarctica - Antarctic Ace Lake Metagenome 02UKL (SPAdes) (version 2) | ecosystem: Environmental > Aquatic > Non-marine Saline and...
TTGAAATAAGCCGAAAATTGAACAAAAAATGGAAAGCAATTTTAGCTTATACAAATTTGGCATATAATATTGAAGTTGTTGAAGGCCATGCAGGTGAACCAATGGTTTATGCAGATATTTTTATTCTGGATATAACTCATAAGTTTACTCCTACAAAAGCTTTAAGATTAGAATATCAGCAATTATTTACAAAACAAGATGAAGGTGATTGGCTCGCAGCAATACTGGAATTTACTATAGCCCCGAAATGGTTTTTATCAATTTCGGATCAATATAATTACGGAAACCCGCATAGCGATAAAAAAATACATTATTATATGGCTGCAATGGGTTATACAAAAGGCACAAGCCGTATTGCATTATCATATGGCCGGCAACGTGAAGGTTTAGTTTGTGTTGGTGGCGTATGCCGAGTAGTTCCCGCATCCAACGGATTAACTCTAACAATTAGTAGTAGTTTTTAAAAATTAGGAAATCATGAAATATTTTAAAATATCAATATTATTAACAGTAATTTTAAGCATAGTAATTTTTTCTTGCGATAAAGTTGACCCTCCATATCTTGCAGACCAACCCGAACCACCAGATACTGCCGCATGTCCAATACCCGATTTCCCTGATATCAGTAATTATGAGCGAATAATTTTATTAGAGGAATTTACCGGTCATACATGCCAAAACTGCCCTGAAGGAACACTTTTAGCACATGAGTTAAAAGAGGAGTATGGGGAAAAATTAATTCTTGTTTCGATTCATGCAGGAGGATTCGCCGTTCCAAAGCCTGACGATCCCGGTTATGAAATTGATTTAAGAACCGAAACAGGAGATTTATTATTAGAGGAATTTAGTGCATCTTTTTTCCCCTCAGCAATGTTTAATCGATCAAAAATTAATAATCTTTGGGCTCTGCCTACAATGTGGTGGGAAGGTGTTTTGGATACAATGATGACAGTTGGTCCAACAATTGGAATGCAAATGATAACAGATTTTGATGATTCTGACAGAAAACTTTGTATTCATATCAAATCAAAATATTTACAAGACCTTTCTAATACTTTAATGCTTTCAGTATATATTCTTGAGGATAGTATTCAATCGGCTCAAAAAAATGATAATCCGAATATTGGCTACCCCACACCTGATATAATTGATTACTGGCATAATCATGTGTTAAGAGGTCCGATTAACAACCCCTGGGGATCATTAGTACCCGGTAGCCCTTACTTAAAAGACTCAACCCTGATTACAACATTTAAGTATTTTTTGAACGATGATTGGAAAGCGAAGCATTGCAATGTAGTAGCTTTTATTTACGATGCTAATACAAAAGTTGTATTGCAGGCAGTTGAAGCGAAAGTTATTGGTGAAGAATAGAAATTATCTTCTCTTCTTTGGTGTTTTATAAAACACTTATATTCTGCAGATAACAACAGAATAGCATTAGTTGAAATTTAGATACGTATCTAAACCTATTGAGATGCGTATCTCATGAGGATGAGATACGCATCTAATTTTAGCTTAGTCCGAATATTTTTTTTCAAAGCATTTTTGCCGAATATTCTAAATCTATATTTTATTTAGAAGATCGGTATTTATTTTTTCCTAATAAAAACATCCCCATTGGTAGCTCTTAGCTGCATTTCAACCCCTCCCCCATTGATTTGACATTTTATCATATTGCCAAGAAATCCTTCACGGTAAGCTTTATTATCGTCTTCAAAATCAAAATCAAAGTCTGTAAAAGTCTGACTGTTTGATAGGTTTGCAATTTTTAGATTGGCCTTTGTGCTCGAAGGAAGATTTATGTCAATCTCACCATTCATTGTTGTAAAAAGCACCGGATATTTTTGGTTCAATTGTGAAAAATCTGCCTTAATGTTTCCTGAACTTAAATATACAACTGCTGGGCCTGTAATATTTTCTAAAGTAATGTTGGCATTAGTTGCATTTATTTCTATTTCGCCTTCAAGATTTTTGAATTTCAAATCTTGTCTTTTTGTTTCATCGGAATAAATTTGCACACCAGGCCCTACATAATAATAATCATTATCATAGTCCGAATCATAATCTAAATCCTTATCATTGTCTCTATCAAGTTCAGTATAGTCGTAAACATTATTATCGTTAGAATTAATTATAGTAATTGTTTTTGCCTTATTTTTTCTTTCTTCTTTAACAATCCTACACATTTCTTTTACCTGATCTGCAATCTCGGCTTCATTAACATTTTGTAAGGTAGCTTCGGTGACAATTTCAGCTATTTTTTCGGCTTGCATAGCAATTTCAGTTTCTTGGAGCATAATTTGTTTAACTTGTTTTTGAAGCTCTAAGCCCTCAATGTAATCGGGTGAAGCAAAACTAAAATCATTGAAATCCATATCAAATAGATTAGATTTTGGAATTATAACATCAATGTTTTTAGGGATTTTGATGTGATATTTTGAGTTTGTTGCTTCTTTCATTACCGGCGAAATTTTTAATTCCCCGTCTTTTGTGACTAAATAAATCCCAAGGCCTGTATTGTCTTGGCCGCTTCCGAAAACAGGCCTTAAACCGTCTTCTCTTTCTTTTGGCTTTTTAAAATCTTCGCTTGTGATAATAATTTCTTTACCGGAATAGCCTTCAACCGTGAAATTTGTTAATTTGGCGATATTGATTTTTTCAACACCATTAATGTTTTTTTTAAATTCTTGTGAATAAGAGAAGTTGAAACTTATTAAAAGTATTACTGGTATAAATAAAATTTTCATTATTGTTTTCATATTTTTTTTGTTTTTAATTTATTATAAATGATTAATAAACTTTATGTTAACATTTTATTGTTTATTTTTTAAATTGATAAATATTCATAACCTTTTACAGCATAATTTTTTACTATTTTATTATTTTCTTCGTTATTAATTATTTGGCGAAAAGGTTTTAAAGCCCTTTTTTCCTCAAGCTTAACCATTACATCAATTAGTTTTATTTGAATCATTGGTTCTTTTTGGTTTCTTAATGCAGTAAGTAATTCATCTCTTACTTCGCTTATATGCCCGAATTTTGATAATGCAGAAATAGATGCCAACCTGACATTATCATTTTCATCAGTATTCATTAGGTGGATAAGATTTCTGATAACATTTATGTCCGGATCGGGCATTTCTTCAATGCCGTTAACAAAATTTATGCGTTCACTTGCCGAAGATTTTTGAGATTCGTGCATCATTACAAATTGTTTCATCTCCGAAACATGATTCTTCAATTCGTTTATAGCTTCGGTTTCGACAGTTTTAGATTGGACATAAAAACCTATTCCATAACCAACTATAAGTATTATAAAACTTGCTGCAATTCTAAGCGCCGGCGAATTAAAAAACCTGATTGTTTTCTTATTTTTAGTTTTAATGTTTGGAAATTGACTTTGGATTTGTTTTTCATTTTCAAGAATCTCATAAAAATTCTTTCTGATTTCATCAGACGGAATTTCAATTGATTTATCATCAATTTCAGGGAAGATATATTGCAAATCCTGAATTTCTTTTTGACAAGAATTGCATTTCTCTATATGTCTTTCAACCTTTGCTTTATCTTCATCATTTAGTGTATTGTCGAGAAAATCAACAAACAATAATTTAATTTCTTCGCAATTCATAATTCCTCCTTTTTTTCAAGCAATTTCAAAGTATATTTCTCGTAGTTTATTCATAGCTCTGTGAACCTTAAGTTTAACCGCACCAACACTTGAACCGTTAAGTTTTGATATTTCTTCATATTTTAATCCTTCAAATTTTGCCATCTCAAGTATATCGCGATATTCCGGTTTTAGTTTATCAAGTGCTTCGTAAAGTATTTGTGTTCTTTCATGGTTATCAATTTCTTCTGCATTTGTAACTGTTTCGTCTTTAATTTCATCCGTTCTTATCGTATTATTAATTATGTTTTTGTTTTTTCTATAATGATCATATTTTAAATTTCTTGCAACTACAAACAACCACCCTCTAAAATTTGCCCCTTCGGGGAAAGCATGCCTAAATTTAAGAACTCTTGCGAAAAGATTCTGACACATATCTTTACTAAGCTCTTCATCACCCGTACATCTAAAATAGTACAGATAAACAGAAGCATGATATTTTTCAAATAAGGGAGCCATCGAATCCAAATCGCCCTGCTTGACCGAAAGCATTAACAATTCATCTTTTATCTTATCCACATAAATTAAATTACACTTTATTAGCAAAACTATTAAAAAACAAAAAGGTTTCTGTTTTAAGTCTAAATTTTTAAAAAAACTTAATAATATAATTTTTAGATATATCCTAATAATATAAAAAGAGGAATTTTATATTGTGTATTATTCTTTTCTTTACAAGAACAATTACTAAGAAATAATAATGCTAATAATCTATTATTCTGTGTAGTATATAATGGACTGATGTGTATAATACTCAAGTTATTATTATATCACCCCAGCTGATGGAGAACCAATGCTTCAATATCTACTCCTTTAGGATTGAAGTCTTTTGGAAAGTTTAATCTACCAATATTTTCTTTCTTGGATTTAAGAAACAGATCATAATTCCAACCCGTCTCCTTTAAAATGGCCGGATTTTTATATTCAAAATGAACCTTTAGCCTTTCTGGAAATTGAAGTTTGCCATCATCAGACTTGTATAAATTTAATAAAATATTATCAAACTCGGTTAAACGTTTGTCATTTCGTATAATTACTCTACCCCACTCCTGAAGCTCGTCACATAATATCAATAAAAAGGCTATTGGATGTTCATGTATCTTAATATTTTTTACATTTAAATTATTATGAAAAGCAATTGCTACTAATGCTTCATTAATAATAGAGTCAGATGGATTAACATTCTTTGTTTTTAGATGTGAGGCTATATTTGCAGCACCAAACATTCCATGATCATAAGGATCTTGTTCACCTATATTTATTTTATTCCCTATGATTTTTAAATGAGCTATATTTTGTATTATTTCTTCCATTAATTCATCTCTGACATCTTTTTCCCATGATTGGACAAATAATGCATGAAGATCTGGTGCCAAAATATTTCTATAAATACCATTATATGATTGTAATATTTTTTTCATGGAATTTTTGTGCTCATTAGCTTCATCTGTATAATATATTCTCATAGGGAATGCTGAACCGAATAGATAAGTTATTGGATAGGCATGGTCATGTAATAGAGAAGCAATCCACCATGAACAATTTAATTGATTCTCAGTCCAAGGATTTCCATTGAATTTAAATATATCTAATATTTTTCTTCTAAGAGTTTTCCCTTTTTCTACTTCAACATCTAATAAATACCACCCTAATGCACCAACATTAAATTGATGTTCAAAATGATTTCTATATCTTTTTCCAGTTAAATATAAAATCCAGTCTAAAAATTTACTATTGTCTATTAAATTTTTACAAATAGAATCTCCAGAGCATATAATATATTTATTAGCCAGTTTATTAATAATTGAGAAGTATTCAGTAATACCTGGTTTACTAATTAAATAATTGCTAGTTTTTAGTTGTTCTTTTTTGTCTACCCAATTCCATAAGAAAGCATTACTTAACTTACTCGCTTTAATAGGGCTTTTGGATTGTTTAAGCAAATTCTCTACCTTTTTCTTAAATGCCTTTTGTTCAATAGGTTTTTCTATGAAATAACAATTTCCTAAAACACTAATCTCAATCTCAATATTGAAATCATTAACCATTTTACCATGTGCAGTAATCAGAATGACAGGAACATCTGATTCCACTACTTTTCTTAAGTTCTTTAATATGCTTAATCCAGCCACATCTTGATGAAATTGTTGGTCACCTATAAGCCTGTTATCTAAGATTACCAAATCAAATTTATCTTTATTGAACTTTGATAAAGCATCGTGGCTATTAGTGGCTTTAGTAATTTCCCCAAATTCCCTTAAACAATCTGAATATTGTCGTAATAGATTGGCTTCATCTTCAACTATTAAAATGTTTTTTTTCATCTCAATTAATCTAAGTTTAACTGTTAAATAGTGCTTTTTTGACGACTTTTTTCAGCTCAGATAATATTATTGGTTTTTCTAGATATTCATATGCCCCAATATTAATAGCTTCCTGTCCGGTTGTTATCTCTCCCTTCTTTCTGGGATATGCTGTAATCATAATAACAGGAATATTTAACTTCATCTCTTTTTTAATAACCTTAAGTATTTCTAGTCCTGCATGGTCTTGAGGGAATCTTGGATCTCCAATAAGTTTATTATCTAAAATAATTAAGTCTATTTTGTTTTTGATATATGTAAAAGTCTCCTCACTATTACTAACTTGTATTATCTCTCCAAATTCACTCAAACATTCTGAATACTGCCGTGCCAGATGTAACTCATCTTCAACGATTAAAATATTATATTTCATTTTTGTTCACTCCATCATTAATAGGTAATGTAATTGAAAAAATTGTTCCACCATTTTCAGGCGATTCGACTTCTATTTCACCATTATGTCCAGCCATAATTTTTGCCACAAAACTTAATCCCAGTCCAATCCCACTCGTACTTGTTAACGGTTTGTTACTTTGAAATGCTTTGAATATATCTGCAATATCTGGGAAATTTAAGCGGTCGATTCCTTTTCCATTATCTATAAACCTAATCTTCACTTTCCTTGAACTTAAATCATATTGGGTCTCAACTATAATATTTCCATCAGAATGAATGGCATCAATTGAATTATTAACTAAATTCATAAATACCTGTTTCATCAAACCCAGATCAACTTTGATATATATTTCTTTGTACTTTTTATTGTCAATTATTTTTAGTGCTATCCTTTTTGACTTCAGTTTCTTATCAATACTAGCATCTAATAGACATTTATCTAACATAAGTTTAACTGAAAATTTAGCTAATTCACCCTGAAACGGTTTAGCATAATTTAAGAGAACTTCTATAATATAATTTAATCGTTTGATTCCTTCCAATATTCCATTAATATTCTGTTTATATTTTGGATTATTTAGCTTATCGGATAGAAGTTGTGCATCTCCACTTATAATACTTAGCCCTTGTCTCATTTGATGAGCCACACCTGCGGCTGATTCACCGATGCCAGCCAATCGGGCACTTGCAATTAGTTCGGTCTGTACCTGATCAAGATCAATAACCAATGCTATAGTACTGGCAAGGATTTCTAACATTTGTTCGTCTCTATCAGTAAAGAAATCTTGGGGATGATTTTCATCAGGAATCCTATTTTCAACCTTTAATACTCCAACTACTCTGTCTTCAACCTTTAATGGAACTCCAAAGAATGATTTAAACTCTTTACCACCTGTCCATTGTTTTCCATCGTATTTACCTAGCCATGAAGGATTTTTTTTATGTTCTTCACGACTTCTTCCTCTAAAAGGTTTGCCTGTATCCCATATTGATCCAGTTATTCCTTCCCCTTTTTTATAGGAAGCAACATCAACAAGTATTGCAGAATAACCAAAACCTGCCTTCATTTTTAATATCGGATCATACTCCTCTACTAGAAATAGTGAACATGCTCCTGCTTTCAAAATTGTAGCACTTGTTTCTACTATTCTATTTAAAAGAGGCTTAAGTTCAATTTTACCAGCAAGAACTGAAGATATTTGATATAGGGCATCAATCATTTCTTTACTTTCTTCCTCTTTCAATCGAGCATTCTCCAATTCTAATGCAAACAAACTGGCAAAGATTTGTAAAATTTGTTCATCTTGAGAAGTAAAATAATCTGATTTCCCTTTTTTGTTTTCAACCTTTAATATCCCAACTACTTCTTTTCCAATTTTCAAGGGAACACAATAAAGAGTTTTGAATTTGCTTTTTTCCCATTGGATAGGGTCATATTTTCCTTTTCTCTTATATTTCTTTTGATACTGTTTTATATCATCACTATGTGTGTTTATCGGTTCCCCCCTAGCCCAAATACTCCCTGTAACACCTTCTCCTCTTTCATACTCTGCCTTATCAACTAATCCCTTTGAAGCTCCGTAACCGGCCTTCATCCTCATTTTTTCCTTGCCGTCGTCATTCTTTTCAATTAAAAATAATGATGCAGCTTCAGCATTTAGTATTTCTGCACTTGTTTTAACAATGCTTTCTCGTAACTCACTTAGCCTAACCTTTCCCAAGAGTGCTGAAGTAATTCCATGCAATGCTTGAGTTAAGGCATCTCTAGTGTCAATTATTTTATTATTTTCACCCATTTATATATTATTAGACTGCAAGTTTACACAAAATATTTCAAATTTGAAAGAAAAAATGGGCTATTTTCATATTTTTACTAATAAAGTAATAATCCAATTATAAAAATCACAGATTCTTAGGCTTTAGGAAGATAAAAACAAAACCGGCTTCCTTTTCCCAATTCACTTTCAACATGGATGGAACTTTCCATGAGATCAAGAAATTCTTTAACAATTATAAGGCCAAGCCCTGTACCCGCTTCTTTATCTGTTCCCTGCAAATTATAATCACAATCAATATTAAAAAGCTTAGGAATAATTTCTTTTGGGATTCCAATTCCTGTATCTTCTATGCATATTTCAAAAAAGTTTTCTTTCTCAATAGCACTAACAAATATTTTACCTTTTCTTGGTGTAAATTTTATTGAGTTATTTATCAAATTCAGAAATATAGTATTAGTTAATTCTTCGTCAGCCATCACAAAAGTTTTTGCAGGTATTTTATTAATGATTTCCTGCTCCTTTTTTCTGCTTGACTCTAATAATACTTCTATAACTTTTTCAAGTTTGGCTGAAACATCAATTTTCTTCGGATTAGTTTTAATTATTCCTCTTTGTGTTCTCGACCAGTCAAGCAAATTCAGAAGTAGTTGATATGTGTTTTTGCTTGATTTTTGAAGTGTTTGTATTATTTCAATTTTTTCTTTATTACTCATTATATCGAACTCTTGTTCCAAAAGATCAAGAAATCCTATAATAACATTAAACGGGCTTCTTAAGTCGTGGGCTACTATTGAAAAGAATTTATCCTTTGTGATAATTAATTCCGATAATTGTTTCTTTTGTTCTTCGAGTTTTTGGTTGGCTTTTTCAAGCTGGACTTGTTGTTTTAGTATTCTTTTATTAAATTCATCCAATTCAATATTTCTCTTTTTTTGCTGTTTTTTAGACCTAAGAATTGTTATTAAAAAAAGATTGAAAATTACGAAAGCAAAAATCCCGATAATGATCGCAATATTTTGATTCTTTATAATTTGTTCATTAAGATCATTTTCTTTTTTAAGTTCAATATTTTCTGATTCCTTTTTTTCGGTTTCATATTTTATTTCCAGTTCAGCGATTTTACCATCTAATTCATCATTTGAAAGACTATCAGATATTGCATAATATTTTTTTAAATAATATACGGCTGAATCAAATCGCTTTTCTGCTGAATCTGCCATATATAATGTGTTATAGGCATTTTTTATCCACACTTTAGTATTGGTTTCAAGTGCAATTTTTAATCCTTTGAAAGAATAATATCGTGCTGAATCATATTGGCAAAGGCCATTAAAAGCAACTCCCATATTAATGTACAAAGCCGATTGATTATAAAGAGAAGGATAGGAAATATTTAAGGACTGTGCTTTTATATAATATTCTAATGCTTTTTCAAATTTATTATCATCAATTTCTATACCGCCCAAATTTATATAAATCACTTGTTTACTTATTGGTTTTATTTTTTCAGGTTGTATTTCCAGAGATGAAAGAATATAAAATCTTGCTGAATCAAATTCACGAGCAATCAGCCAATATAAAACACCAATATTATTAAAAATTTTAAGTAAAATATCTTCATTTTCAACTAGTAAATCGAATTGCATTGCCATCCTATAAAACTCAAGAGATTTTTCAAAGCTTCCAATTCTCTGATATGTTGAACCCAAAAAGTTGTAAACATGAATGAGGTTTGCGGAGTCATTAAAATCTTCATACAATTTTCGTGATTTTATTAAGTATTCTATTGCTTTTTTATAATTCCCAATTCTTTGAAATAAACTACCGATATCTTTCGAAATCTGTGCAACAGACTTTAAATCGCCAGATTGCCGGGCAATTACCAGGCTCTTGAAAAGATAGTTTTGTGCACTATCATTTTCTCCATAATTATTATATAGGGAGCCAAGGTTTGATAATGCACGGATTTGATGTTGAGTAATTTTATTTAGAATGGAATATTCTCTTGATTTATGAAAATAATTTATTGCATTATCAACATTTCCTTTATGCCTAAAATACTCTCCTCTCATATTATAAGAATATGCTATTCCATTTTCAATATTTTCTCTGATTGACCACCTTAATGCAGAGTCAATCATTTTATTTGCAGAATCAGGATCAGTTCTTAAAACTATACTGGATAAGGATAGATAAGCATCAATCCTCTTTTCAGTATTTTTTGATGTTTTCACTACATTGACGAGACTATCCTGTTGATTAGCTGAGGTGTAAACATATAAAAAAAATGTAAAAAGAAAAACAGGAAATAGGTAAACTTTTTTCATTATTAAATATAAATTACTGCGAATATAAGAAATAAATTTATTTTTATAAGTCTATTTTTATCCAGTCGTTAGCTAAAAACGTCATACGGTATTTAAATCCAATACTTTGTAATGCTTTAAATGCCTGATCAAAACCTAAAGCCAATTCCGAAGGTTTATGAGCATCTGAATTCAAAATAATGGGAATTTTCATTAAACAAATATTCTTCAAAATATTTAATCCCGGAAATAGTGAATCACATCGTTTTTTATATATACCTCTGGTGTTAACTTCAATAATTATATTTTTTTCTTTAATAAGATTTAAAGTTTCTGTAACCAAATTCTGATACCATTTCTCATCTTCTGAGAAAAATCGGTTTTTATTGTGCATTTTGATTTTATCTAAATGGCCTATTACATCAGGTTTTTGCGTTTCTATCATTCTGTTGATTTGATGATAATATGCTTTAACAGCCTGACGAATATTATTATTAAAGACCATTTCAAGCCCTTTATCATAAATTTCCATTTTTGGCCCGTCAATAAACCAAAGCTTTTTGTTTTCGGGGTTTAAAACCAAATGCACAGAACCTATTATATAATCAAGATTACATTTTTGATATAAGCTTTGAAAACTATTTGTGATTTCAGGGATATAATCGGCTTCGAGTGCCAGAAAAATATTGATTTCATTTTTATATTTGTCCTTGAGGAATTCAATATTATTGCAATAATTTTCCAGATCATTTTCTTTAATCGAAAAGGTGTTTTCTTTAGGAAAAGGAGCATGCCCTGAAAAACCCAAGGAATTGAATCCTGACTTAATTGCTTCTTTTACATAAGCTTCGGGTTCATCTGAACCATCACAATAATTGGTGTGAGTATGAAAATTTGACTTAATCATAAATTTTAGAGAAAACTTGAGAGTTTATATTTTTACAATTTTAATTTGTTTATATAAACTCTCAAATTATGTAGAAATTATTTTCAAGTCAAAAAAGAAAATACGATAGAAACAATAATAATATTTTAAGGATATATTAAAACATCGTCAGATGACATTTTAATCAAATATCCTTGCCCTTCAGAGCAAACACCTATTCCATTAACCCAATTTGGGCCAATTTTTCTAAGCATGCCACCATTTGAATCTCTAACATATAAAAGATTATCTGACAAAATGCCATCAAAAGCGGTCAATGCATCCATTTGATTTTGCGGAAGATAAGAAACAAATTGAAATCCGGAATATAAATTAATCGGAGTGTGCGGGTCTATTCTATATCCTTCGATGATTAATTGTTCAGGCCCATTCATTTTGAACAAATACCCTTCAATTGTTACCCATTCACCGATTCCGTTAACCCAATTAGGGCCAATTTTCCTAAACATACTTCCATCTGAATTCCGTACATATTCCAAATTATCATTTAAGATTTCTGATAAAACAACATTCATATCAGAATCATTGGGCTCAACATTAGTTGAGACAAACTGGAAGCCTTCGCTCAAAGTAATTGTTTGAGTTACAGGAACAATTTCGGGAACGAAATCTAATACCATATCTTTAAAATATGGTTCATTCGGAATTATCAAATGCTGTGCTTCAGGTCCTTTGGTGAAATTAATTGTAGTCCAGGGGCCTTGAGCATGTTTTTCGGTAAATTCAACATAAATTGTATATTCTCCATCGGGAACCTCAACTCCATCCAAATCAGTGCAATCCCAAGTTATAGTATGTGATTGGTGAGAATTTAATGTTGGCCCCGTAATAGCATCAACAACATTATAGTTGGATGCAGCTTTCCATTTATACAAATAGATTTTTCGTACACCTGCCATTGCAAGCCTTGTTTTCACAAAATCATTTGCATCTTCTACCCAAATAGCGAGAACATGTTTTGGAGCATAATTACCGTTTTCTGTAACAGTTCTTACGCTAAAAGTTACCTCACCCGGAGTTGTTGTGGTTTCTTTCGTTTCTTCTATTTCAGGTGAAACAAACCCTGTTAATAAAGCAGATAATACTATAAAAGTACTTATAAAAATGCTTGTAAGATTAAATTTTTTCATTTTCAATTAATTTTTGTTTAATTTTTATTTTCTAAAATATAAAAATATTTACTATAAATTCATATTTTAATTTTGATATTTCTCAAAAATGCAATAAATTTGACTCGTGAATTATAAAATATGATTTTTATCATAAATAAATTGAAAAAATATCAAAACTATGATTAAAATTGACAAATTAACAGTGAATTATTAACTAATTAAATTGAATTTTATGTTTCCAGCACTCTCAGTCATTTGCATTTTAATATTTTCGATTTTAATGACCCGAATAACTGCCGCAGCCTTAGAAAACACGGGCTTATCATCTAAATCTGCAAAATTTCAAGCCAGGTCTGCTTTTACGGGTTGCGGATTTACTACAAAAGAATCCGAAAAAGTTGTTCAGCATCCTGTAAGAAGAAACTTAATTTTCACATTAATGTTACTCGGAAATGCTGGAATTGTTACGGTAATTGCAACACTTTTAATAACTTTCCTACATAAAGATGAGCAATCATTGCCTTGGTATTTAAATATTTCAATAGTTGCAGGGGGAATTCTAACTTTGTGGATTGTTTCTTCCAATAAAAACATTGACAAATGGCTTTGTAAAATTATTAATTTACTTTTAAACAGGTTTACAAGTCTTAAATCTCGAGATTATTCTTCATTATTAAATCTTGCAGGCAACTATCAAGTTTCTGAGCTTAATGTAAGAGAAGATGATTGGGTTGTAGAAAAAACATTATTTGAGAGCAATCTCAGAAATGAGGGAATAACCGTTCTTGGAATTGAGCGAATGAATGGAAATTATATTGGTTTGCCTAACAATGTCGTAAAGATAAAGCCTGGTGATAATTTGATTGTTTACGGACGCGAGACAGCTATTAAAAGACTTGATGTTAGAAAAAAAGGTGATATAGGTAATCAGGATCACGAAGATGCAAAAGTATTGCATAAGAAAGAGATAGATACCGAGAAGAAAGAGGATGAGAAAAATCATAAAGAATAGATGTTGTTGAATTATTCAAATTTAATTGTTATAAAAAAATAAAGTATATTTATCAAATTACTTATAAACACTTAAAAAGTTATGAAAAAAATTGTATTTATTTTAATTATATCACTGTCAAGCATTTCAATGCTTTCACAGAATATTCTTGCCGACCATTTTTGTACTGATTTATCAACTATCCCCGAAGAATGGATTATGCAAGCAAAAAATGACCTGAGAATTTACTACGGCCATACCTCACATGGTAGTCAATTAACCTCCGGTATGAGTAATTTGCAAAGTCATATTGGCGAGCCCTATACATTTAATTCATCCGGAAGTGGAGGAGCATTATACTATAGAGAGGGTGGTGGTGATCTCGGGCATAACGGAGACACAACCTGGGCACAGACAACTCGAAATGTTATAAATAATGGCGGATATAATATAAATGTGATAATGTGGTCATGGTGTGGAGGTTGTTCTGATAATACTGTGGAAGGAATAAATACTTATCTCAACAAAATGACTGAGCTTGAAAATGATTTTCCGGGTGTTAAATTTGTTTATATGACCGGCCATCTTGATATTTGGTCATGGGCAAATTTAAAAGCCAGAAATCAACAAATAAGAGATTATTGCATTGCTAACAATAAAATATTATTTGATTTTGCGGATATTGAAAGCTATAATCCCGATTATACTTTTTTCGAATATGCTAACGATAACTGTAATTATTATTCCGGCCCTGGAGGAAGTTTATTGGGAAATTGGGCAACTGAATGGTGCGATGCAAATCCCGGATCAGATCTTTGTTGGGCCTGCTCATGTGCACATTCAGAGGCTCTTAATTGCAACTTGAAAGGAAGAGCTTTCTGGTGGATGGCAGCAAAAATGGCAGGTTGGGGAGGTGGAACAACTTCTCAGGAAATCAGTTTAAATGAGGGATATCAGTTTAGCTCATCAAACATTTCACCAAATGATCCAGATATGTTGATTGTTTTATCTGAAATACTAAATGATAATCTTGCTTTTGTTAGAGATTCGGATGGAAATATGTTAAGGAAAATAGGACCGAATTGGGTAAACGGAATCGGTGATTGGAATCCGGTTGAAGGATATTTGTTTAAACTAAATGCTTCAGAAACATTAATTATTGAAGGTGAAATTACAAACCCTCAAACACCGATTGTATTATCAGAAGGCTTTCAATTTGTAAGCTATCTGCCTGAGAATTCAATGAATGCTCTTACAGCTTTTGAAAATATATTATCCAATAACCTTGAATATGTCAGGGATTCGGATGGAAATATGCTCAGAAAAATCGGACCAAACTGGGTCAACGGCATTGGTAATTGTAATCCTGGTGAAGGTTATATGATTAAAATGAACACAACTGATGTTTTGGTTTATCCTTCAACAAAATAAACATAGCAAAATAACACTTCAATAAAATATAAACACAAAAAATTAATAAAATGGTAAAAAGGACTTTATTTCTTTCAATGATCTTGATCTTCTCAATTTCAACAAATTTATTAGCCGATTCGGTAAATAAAAATCATGCAAAACAAATTGCAAAATCAAAGTTAATTCAGTTATCAAAAGACTCACGGTTTTCTATTAAAACTCCCCTAAAATCAATTAGTAATTCCGAAAATGTTCAATTGTTCTATGTTATAAATTTATCCCCTCAAGGTTATATAATTGTTTCTGGAAATACTGACCTGCCACCTGTTATTGCTTATTCGTTTACAAATAATTATTCTGATAAAAGTATTAAAAACAATGTTTTAGAAGAAATATTGACGGCCGATATTGAACTGCGATTAAAAAATATTTCAAAAATACCTGAGGATTTTATTAACAAAAGAAATATGCTGTGGAAAGAATTTTCCGATAAAAATTATCAACAAAACCTAAATAGAAGTTTTCAGCAATGGCCACCCGAAGGAAGTACTCCAACAGGAGGTTGGCTTGAAGATAACTGGACTCAAAATGCTCCTTACAATAATTTTTGTCCGATTGATAATGTTACCGGAAACAGAAGCATAGCAGGTTGTCCTGCAGTAGCTATGGCACAGATACTTAATTTTTTGAAAACAACACAAAACACTACTTTTGACGATACAGACGATTATTATCATAATTATTCAGGCCGGCAATATTGGATTGATAATGACTGCCATACTTATGATTTTCCATCATTCCCGGAGATGAATGCTTACCTTGAAACTCTAGAATATCATTTTCAAAATCAAATTCCTTTAACGGATGATGACAAAGCCGTGATTAATTTTGCCTGCGGTGTTGCAATGCACCAGGTTTATACTTCTACGATTTCAGGTACTTTTGGTGTTAACCAGGCTTTTATGGGTTATGAAAAATTTAATTTTTCTGAAATTGAATTGCTTGACGAAAATTCGCCCGATTTATATGAAAAATTATCACAAAATATGATGGATGCTTTTCCTGCTCATCTTGCAGTTATTGATCCGCCTCATACTATGGGGCATAATATAGTTGTGGATGGATATAATACCGATGATTATTATCATATAAATTTCGGATGGGGTGGCTCATACAACGGATGGTATTTGATCCCCGATGAAATCCCTTACGGCCTAACGGTTATCGAAGGTTTAATTGTTAATATTTTTCCTGAAAATCAACAATCTTCACAAACAATTTCTCTCGAAGCAGGTTTTCAATTTTCTTCATCACATATACAAGCTGAAAACTCTGATATGATGCTTGTTTTGTCAGAGATTTTGAACGATAATCTTGTTTTTGTAAGGAATTCCTTGGGTCAAACTTTAAGAAAAATCGGACCGAATTGGGTGAACGGAATAGGAAACTGGAACTCAACCGAAGGCTATTTGTTTAAAATGAATCAAGGCGATGATTTTACAATTGAAGGAATTATTGTTGATGATCAAACACCAATTAATTTAGAAGCAGGCTATCAATTTGTAAGTTATCTTCCGTTAGAAGAAATGGATGCAATGTCGGCATTTGGAGTTATCTTGAACGATAATCTTGAGTTTATCAGAAGTTCGACCGGTGCAAACATTATGAAAATAGGCCCAAACTGGGTTAATGGAATTGGAAATTGCTCTCCGGATGAAGGCTATCTTATTAAAATGAATGCAGCCGATGTGCTTATCTACCCGCTGACCAAATAATTAAGGAAATATTATTTGGTTAAAGCATTTCCTTTAAGTGCATTATGGTCTTTCAACAGAAAACAATTCGACCAACCGGATGTTTCTTTAAAATCATTATCAATAATTATTGCTTCATGGTCTAATAATTTGTTTTCGTTACCGTTAAAATATTTGTTTCGATAATATGCTCTTACCCAAATACAATCTTTACCTGATTTTGTAGCCTCACATTTTTCTTTGGAACTGCCACCGCAAGGGCCGTTTCGTTGATTTTTTTCGCATTGCGAAACCGGGCATAAATAATTTATATCGGGCAATGAACAATCGCCACAAGATTTGCATTTAAAAAATACATGTTTCCAGAAATTTTCGTTTGAATAAGATAATTTATCTAATGTTTTTCCTTTTCTTTTTTCTAAAAACTTATAATATGATTTGAACATATTAAAAAATGGAGCATCATAATCAAAAACCAAAGAATGTAAAAACCTGCTAAAACGATAAGAAAGTGAAATATGTTTTGAGAATTTGGACCTTTTATAATTTAAATATTCGGGATTAATATTTTTTATATCCGCAAGTCCGATTTTTTCATCTTTAGCAAAATAATAAAATTCATCTGGGCTCGGATTGCTAAGTTCCTGTATGAAATCCAAATAGTTTTCATTTTTATATTCATCGACTTTTTTCATTATTGCATCAAAGTCTTCGTATTTATGAATTCCACCAATATAAACTCCTTTGTATCCAATAGCTTTTAGAGCAAGGAATTGTTTGGCAGCGAAATCAATAAAAAAACTTTTTCCTTTGTCATCTGATTTTTTTTCTTTTTGAATTTTATTCAAAAGCCCATCGCTAACTACACATCCCGGAATTAAATCTTTATTAAAAATATTTGCAACCCCTGCCGATAAAAGATAAACATATCCGATTGCCGGAATTGTAATATCGTTTTTTTTCATATAACACAACAATTCATGCGATTTTCGGATGTCGTAGCCTAATTGCGAAATAATAAAATCAGTTCCGGTTTTTACTTTAAGTTTAAGTTTTTCGTATTGCATTATTTGCTCGGCTTCACTAAATTTAAAAGGAGAAACTGCACAACCAAGGAAAAAATTAGTTCGATCAAGTTCGATCAAGGAATTTGGTTTACGGCCTTTGACTTTTAAGCTGGCATTCATTTCGTTTAGCATCTTTAAAAGCCCAACGGAATCTATATCAAAAACCGGCTGAGCAATTCCCCTGTATCCGTTTATCGGATAATCGCCTGTAATAATTAATAAGTTATCGAAACCTTCGCTCGAATATTTCCATGCAAGGCTTTCCAGCCCGTTTCTGTTCAGGTCTTTACAACTAAGATGAATGATAGTGTTTTTTCCGTTTTTCTTTACTTGTTTTGCAAGGAAATCAGGCGACATTGTAGGGTTGCCGCCGGCACTATCGGTTATCGAAAGCCAGTCGATTCTGCTATCTTCGGAAAGTTTGTTTGTTAAATTTAATGTTTTTTGACTATTTGTCTGCTGAATTATTCCGCGGGAGTTGACAAGTTCAACACCTACGAGGAATTTATTTTCTTCAAATAATTGTTTTAGTTGTTTCATTATTTATAATTGTTTTCCCGCAGAATATGCGGGTTTTCGCTGATTATTTTCACGTGTTTATCAGTTTCATCTACAAGCATAAAATTAGACTATCATTTTTCATGAACCATATAAGATTCTTTCTTTCATGTTCTTATATTCCTTATATGGTTTAAATTTGTCCAACTTTATGTGGGTAGCCTCATTTTCTAATCCAACATCCCTTTTATAAACTTCTCAACAATTTCGGGTTTTTTGTTTTTGCGTCTTGCATAATCATTCAATTGCTCATCTGAAATCTTCCCGACCGAAAAATACTTTGCTTCGGGATGGGCAAAAAATAAACCACAAACCGATGCTGTGGGATACATTGCAAAAGATTCGGTTAATTTTAAGTCGATATTTTTTTCAACATCCAATAATTCGAAAATCCTTTTTTTCTCCGAGTGATCGGGACAAGCAGGATAACCATAAGCAGGCCGCTTACCAATATATTTTTCATTGAAAAGCTCTTCGAGCGAAAATTTTTCATCGGGAGTATAAGCCCAGAGTTCTTTTCTGACTTTCAAATGTAATAATTCAATAAAAGCTTCAGCTAATCTATCGGCAAGAAGCTGTAACATAATGGCTTTGTAATCGTCGTTATCATCCTGAAAATGTTTTATCGAATTTTCAATATTTAACCCGGCTGTTGCAGCAAAGAAACCGATATAATCATCCTTAGAACTTTCAACGGGAGCAATAAAATCGGCCAGTGACAAATTGGGATTATTATTTGTTTTTTGAATTTGCTGTCTGAGGTTCGGAAATGCTTTTAATGTCGAATTCCTGTTTTCGTCCGAATAAATCACAATATCATCGCCATCAGAATTAGCAGGATACAAACCAACAACAGCTTTTGCTACAAGTAATTTCTTTTCAACAATTTCTTTTAAGAGGATTTGAGCATCATCGAATAATTTTTTAGCTTCTTTATATTTTTCACTTTTTTCAGTATCATCTGTAAAATTTGATTTTAATCCCCATGCATTAAAAAAGAACGACCAATTGATGTATTCTGATATTTCGCCGATTGGGTAATCGTCATAAATCTTGCTTCCAATAAACTTTGGTTTAACAACAGAAAAATTTTCCCAATCTATTTTTAATTTATTCTTTCGGGCTTCGCGTAGCGAGAAAAAATTCTTGCTTACTTTTTTAAAATGTTTTTCTCGTATTTGTTGATATTCGTTTTTAATTGAATTCAGAAAATCGTTTTTTGCACCAACTGAAAACAACTTGCTTAACATAATAACACTTTGGGATGCATCCTTCACATAAATAACGGGGGATGAATATTGAGGTGCAATTTTTACGGCAGTATGAATTTTTGAAGTGGTTGCACCTCCGATTAAAAGCGGGATTTTAAAGCCTTGTTTTTCCATTTCTTGAGCAACACTTACCATTTCTTCGAGCGAGGGAGTTATTAAACCGCTTAAACCTACCATGTCAACATTATGTTTTTTTGCAGCATCTAAAATATCTTCGGTGGGAACCATAACGCCGAGGTCAATTACTTCGTAGTTATTACACGAAAGAATTACATTAACAATATTCTTTCCAATATCGTGAACATCGCCTTTTACGGTGGCTATCAAAATTTTTCCAGATGATTTTTGCCCACCGGTTTCTGATTTTTCCTGTTCAATATACGGAAGCAAAATTGCAACTGCTTTTTTCATTACTCTTGCAGTTTTTACAACCTGAGGCAGAAACATTTTTCCAGAGCCGAATAATTCTCCAACTATTTTCATACCATCCATTAAGGGGCCTTCAATGATGCTTAAAGTGGGCGAATATTTTTTAAGTGCCTCATTAACATCTTCATCCAAATATTCTACTATTCCTTTTATTAATGAGTGCTTTAATCGATCTTCGAGATTTCTTTCACGCCATTCATCTTTTTTTATAATAGTGTCGCCTTTTTCAATAATATTTTGGGCAAAATCAATTAGCTTTTCGGTTGCTCCATCGTAGCGATTTAATACAACATCTTCAACCAAAACCAATAAATCTTTAGGTATTTCGTCATAAATTTGAAGCATAGCCGGATTTACTATCCCCATATCCAAACCGGCTTTAATTGCATGGTAAAGAAAAACCGAATGTATAGCTTCGCGAACAAAATTATTACCTCTAAATGAAAACGATAAATTACTAACCCCTGCACTTACTTTGGCATGAGGCAAATTTTGTTTTATCCATTTTGTAGCTTCAATAAAATCGATGGCATAATTATTATGCTCATCCATTCCGGTTGCAATAGTCAAAATATTAGGATCGAAAATTATATCCTGAGGAGAAATTTCAGCTTTATTGACAAGTATTTCATAAGCACGCTTACAAACTTCTATTTTTTGTTCGTATGAAGCAGCCTGGCCTTGTTCATCAAAAGCCATAACAACTAATGCTGCACCATATTCTTTAATTTTCTTCGCATGCTCAATAAATAATTGCTCACCTTCTTTCAGGCTTATTGAGTTAACTATTCCTTTGCCCTGCAAGCATTTTAAACCTGCTTCAATAACCGACCATTTCGATGAATCTATCATAACCGGGACACGCGAAATATCGGGATCGGAGCTTAAAAGATTCAGAAAATTCACCATTTCTTTTTCAGCGTCAAGCATAGCATCGTCCAAATTAATATCAATAATTTGGGCACCGTTTTCTACCTGATGCCTTGCAACTATTGAAGCTTCTTCATATTTCTTTTCACGTATCAAACGGGCAAACTTTCGCGAGCCGGAAACATTTGTTCTCTCGCCGATATTTACAAAATTGCTTTCCTTACTGATAGTTAAAGGTTCTAACCCGCTTAGTTGAGTAAGCGTTTTTTTCTTGGGTACTTCACGTTTTTCTGCATTTTCTGCAAGTTTTACAAATTCTCTAATATGAGCCGGAGTTGTTCCGCAGCAACCGCCTATAATATTTACCAATTTATTGTCAAAATATTTTTGAATTCTTTCGGCCATTATTTTAGCGGTTTGGTCGTACTGTCCAAACTCATTTGGTAAACCGGCATTAGGATAAGCACTTACATAAGTTGGTGTATTATTTGATAATGTTTTCAAAAATGGGAAAAGATCATCGGCTCCAAATGAACAATTTAATCCTATGCTAAACAAATTGTAATTAGATAGAGATATTAAAAATGCTTCAATAGTTTGTCCGGCTAAGGTTCGCCCACTTTTATCGGCAATAGTAACCGAAACCGAAACGGGAATTCTTTTATTTTTTTTATTAAAAGTTTCTTCAATGGCAAACAAAGCAGCCTTTGTATTTAAAATATCAAAAACGGTTTCAATCAGAATCAAATCAGCTCCTCCATCAATAAATGCTTCGGCTTGTTCTTTGTATGCATC
>Ga0208648_1001246_pt1 | contig 21660 bp, 40 predicted proteins | sample AntAceMetag02UKL_FD_184772 | JGI IMG/M metagenome (GOLD analysis project Ga0208648, IMG submission 184772) | Saline lake microbial communities from Ace Lake, Antarctica - Antarctic Ace Lake Metagenome 02UKL (SPAdes) (version 2) | ecosystem: Environmental > Aquatic > Non-marine Saline and...
TTTAATGGATGCGGACGGATGTAGGAAAACATATTACACCGCTAACTTAAAATTAGCAGAACAAGTATTAGAGTTATTAATTAAAATTGGTTATTCAGGAAGTATAATTAAAAGAGAGAGGGAGCAGCTTTATAGTGGTTATAAAATCCCTGTTTCTACGATTGGTTATTCGGTTACAAGGCATGCCTATAAAAATAGGTTTTTATTGAAGATAAATAAAGCTCAATATAAAGGGAAGGTATTTTGTCTTTCAACTGGAAATGGTAACTTTTTAGCTATGCGAAATGGTAAAATATTCCTAACTGGAAATACAGGCAACCATGAGTTGAAATTAGCCAAGTCTGGTTATGGCGACCCTATGGCCTGGTTATGTCAGGAGCTCAGAGTCAAATATGGCGGAATATCCGCCTTTCTTAAACTAAGGTGTTTTCCCAAGACACACTTATCACCTGTTGTGTTTTTTCTACATCATGGCTGGACAGCCGGCAGACAAACTGGCAACACAATTAACAATCTGGAAAGACTCGCTCAGTATTGGGAGGCGGATGTTTATTGCATAGGCCACAGTCATAAGCTTTTCGTATCAAAGCGCGTTAGAGTAAATATAGATGGAAAGAAGACCCTTTTGTTCGTTAATACTGGAACCTTCCTAGAAACAGCCTCTTACGGAACGTCTGGGTATAGTGAACTGGCCGGGTATCCACCTTTAAGGATAGGTTCACCTAAGATAAAGTGGTATCCAACAAAGCGCGACGGGAATACATTATATGCGTCAGAATAAAATACCAAAATCTATTTATATTTTTGGTCGGAAATTTAAAATTAAAACAACAAACGGTTCTGGTGGTTCAGCAAATACCGCGACTTGTGAAATAGAAATAGGTTTAAAATACCCTAAAGACAGGGCTGATATAATAATACACGAGGTCTTAGAGGTAATTTTACTTGAAAGGGGTCATAGGTATTATAGGTATTCAGGAGATGTAAACGAGAACTATCACTTTTCTTTTAATCACAATGAATTTGAAAATATTTGCACGGACTTAGCTGGGGCAATAAAACAACTAAGGAGATGTTTATAGTGATTGCCTTCGATTTAGACGGCGTTTTAAGAGACCTACAAGGCTATCTAAGGACAAAATACGGCGTTCCCCTACCCAGTGTATGGTTTTTCACTTACAAGGGCTTAGGATTCTGGGAATGGGCTGAATTTGATAATAATAAGATGCCCCTTTTGGCAAAACCTACCAAGTATTATAATACCATTAGAAAGCACTGCAAAAATATAGAAATATGGACTCATCAATATCCGCATTGGAGACCCTTAACAAAACTATGGATAAAAAAGTACCTTGGAGATTGCACGGTAAGGTTTCTCACTACCAAGCAAAAAAGAGCGCGCCTGGATAGATGTAAGGATACTATATTGATTGAAGACTGCCCTAATTTCAAAAGCTACGATAGGATTGTTCTCATAGATAAGCCTTATAATAGAAACATCAAAGCTAAGAGGATTAAAAAGGTCGGTCAGCTAGAAAAGCTACTATTAAAGGAGGGGAAATGACAGATGCCTTAAGGGAGACCTTAATAGCGTTGCTTAATAAGCACAAGAGCGGAGAAATGAATACCATTGATGCCATTACAGAAATCGAGAGGGTTCTGCCCTTAAAGGAAGGAGATGTTGCATGAGAACCTTTAATTCAGGGGCAACTCGAGATTCCGATAATAACAAAAATGATTTTGAAGGGTTCCTTAGCCCACAGGTAATAGAATGCTTCGGCAACTACATGACAAAGCACCGCAAACAGGCCGATGGGAACATCAGGGACAGCGACAACTGGCAAAAAGGAATCCCTAAAGACGCTTATATTAAATCAGCGTTCAGGCATCTCCTTGATTGGTGGAAGGAACACCGAGGTATAAAGTCTAAAGACGGCTTAATAGAGGCTCTGTGTGCGCTGATGTTCAACGTAATGGGGTATTTGCATGAGACATTGAAGGAGGGGAAATGAGATTAAATACAATAATTGAATTACCAGATGGTCGCATAGGAACGATTTGTTATAATAATTTAGATGGTCGTGGTGGTGTGTGGGGAAAACATAAATTTGAAATGCCTTCCAATGGTTTTGGCGATGAATTACCTAAACCTGATTTTATGTTAAGAGAAAAAAGTATGCAGGGCAGGGTGGGGGTAGATTGTAGTGAGTGTGTAGGAGAAGAATTTAAAATAATAGAAAAAGGAGGGTATAATGAGTAATTTCTATCTCGAAAACGAGGGATATAAGAAATTAAAAAAAGAGCTAAGGAATTTTAGTTTAATTGAAAAATTTACAGAGGTTGTGGGCGATGCTATTCAATATGGCATTGCCTTAAGGAATAAAAAATGACCTATGATGGCAAGAAAGAGACGGGTTTCTGCTGGTCGTGTGGCCGACAATGCAAGAAGTTCTTTTGTAACGAGAAATGTTACAAGGCTTATAACAGAAAGAATGGTATAAAAAATAAGAAATTCGAGAAAAAGCCTTGACAGAATTAGAAATGTAGTGTATACTTTATATGAGGAGAAAAATTGAATATGAAACACAAATCCCGCAAACAAAAAAAGTCGCCTATCTTTATGTCAACAATTAGCCCTTGCGGACACGAAACAAACGGTGACTACCTCGTTGAGAGGTCATTGTTTGCGGGTCGGGTTCGTATAGGGCTTTTTAGTTTAAGGGGATAAAAAGAATTAAATTACCTTGAAGACTTAAAGGTTGTCCCTCAATATAAAATCGGTCAATATAGGGTAGATTTTTTGGTTGCAAAAAAGAAAGTAGTTATCATTGAGTGTGATTCACAGCAATTTCACGAGAGAACTGAGCCTGAAAGACGATATGAAAAAGCAAGAGACAGGTTCCTGCAAGTAGAAGGTTATAAAATATTTCATTATACTGGTGCAAGTATTAAAAATAATTCCTTAGATATAGCAAAGGAAATTATAGCCTATGTTTTAGATTGTGATGAAAGATGTTTATGTAAAAGTGCTGATGGGATAAACTAGGGAGACCAAAATGCCATATAAGAACATAATCTTTGTAAAGCTATTATGGAAAGAATTGTTATTAGAGGACAACAGGTTTACTGAACTATGTAATGATGGACAAAAGGGGCTTTATTTAATGCTCCTCTTGCTCGCTGGAGCCACCAATAATAACATACCAGAAAGTGAAAATTACCTGAAAAGAACGTTAAATCTCGTTGAAAAACCTGAAATCGTTGCACAAAATAGGGATTTCCTGCTGTCCACTTTTCCTAAACTTATTAGGAGTAACGGTTATCTTAAGTTCAAGAAATTCAAGGGCTTACACAATTACCTTGGGAAGTCCAAAGTGGGTACAATCGGAAACGATTTGGGACGTCCAAGAATAGATAAGAATAGAATAGAAGAGAATAGAATAGAAGAGAATAGAATAGATAAGATAAAAGTCAAAAAAGACATCTACCTAGAATTTGTCTTACTAACCAAAGAAGAGCTTGAAAAACTCGTTAAAAGATTTGGGGAACCTCAAATAAAAGATGGCATAGGGCGGCTCAATAATTACATCGGCTCAACAGGCAAAAAATATAAGTCGCATTATTTTACAATATTAAACTGGTTGGCAAAAGATGAGCCAGTTAAAAAGAAAGACGAGGGGTGGAAATTATGAAAAAAATAGATGGAGAGATGAAGGTAGACTTTGAGCAATTCCTAATGGATACACACGCAGAGGGTTATATTGGCACAGATGATATGATGAGTGATGCTTTTGAAGATTGGGTGCAAGATTTAAACATTGATGACTGGATTGAATATGGGAATTTATATGTCAAGAAAATACTTACCGACTCAGAGGGCAAGGGAAACTGGGCAGCATGATACCTCACACAAACGCAGATAAAGCCATATCAAACGAACTCCTTAGAATAGACCGTTCTATCTGGCACACCTTATCCTGTATTAAAGAAACATGCTCAAAACTTTATTTGTCTTGCTTACTATCAAACCCAGGATTCAGCGATTACATATTAGAAACAATTTTACTAATAGAAAAGGAACAGGGGGAAATACACAATGGTTATAAATCCCAAGGACGTCCAGAGGATAAGCAGTCACTTAGCTGGCTTACATAAAGACCTTTCAACCAGGCCGCCGAGTCCGAAATACCCTATATCATCCTTACCTCATTTTAATCGCAAGGCATGGGGGCTTCAATGTGGCAAAGTTACTGTAATCGCAGGTCGGACATCTTCCGGAAAATCCGCGCTATCAGAAGGATTCGCTCTTGACTTAGCTGAAAACGGGGTTCCTACGCTATTTTTATCCTTAGAAATGGATGTTGCGTCTTTGACAGAAAGGGCTTTTTGTCGCACAATGCAGGTAGATAATTACTCCTTATTAACAGGACAATTTAAGTTTCAGAAGGAAATTCAGGACAAATGGAAGATTTTTACAGAGTCAATGGCGAAATTACCACTCCTTATAACCTGCGAAATAGGCAAGACCTTTAAGGAAGTAAATCAAATAGTAGAAGCCCTTGACCCTACGCCAAAAGCGGTATTCGTGGATTACATAGGAGCGATAGCTTTCAAGGACAGGCAGTCCAGGGAAATGATGAATGAATATATCCGGCAATTTAAGGAACTTGCTATAAAGAAGGATTTTATAGGTGTCTTATGCAGTCAGATAAACAGACAAGGCGCGGTAGCCGGAGAGGAACCTCAGCTTCATCAATTAAAGGAGACTGGAAATCTCGAAGAAACCGCATCCGTTGTATTTTTAATCCACAATCCATACATAATGACGCATAACGAAGAGGACAGGGGCAAGGCTACTATTGTAATTGCGAAAAACAGAAACGGCAGGACAGGCCGGCACAAGGTAAAGTTCGTTCCTCAGTATTATAGGTTCGAGGAGCTTGATACAGTGGAACCCAGTAATGACTCTTTATTTGAAGACGATAGTAAGCGGTTTCTGGATACATTTGGCGGGAAGGTGGTAAAGTGAAACGCAAACAAAAACCCCTTAAAACCTTATCAAAACTAAAAAAAGACCTTTGGAAATTAGTATCAATATATGTAAGAGTAAGCGAAGCAAACGGCGAAGGATTAGTTAGATGCGTTACCTGTGGCAAATGGCTCCATTGGACAAAAATGCAAGCAGGACATTTTATAGACGGCAGAACAAACTCTATTCTCTATGATTTACGAGGTGTACACCCCCAGGACATCAGGTGCAATATCTTCCTTTCAGGAAATAAAGTAGAATACACCCTTTATATGCAGAAACGCTACGGGCAAGAAGTAGTAGACGAATTACGGCAACTCAGAAAAACTGAGAAGAAATATCTGCGGCATGAACTTGAAGACATGATTGCTGATTTCAAGGAACGATTAAAAAAATATAAACACTTGACAGAACGGAAAACATCGTGTATGCTTGTAATATGATTACAACAACCCCCAACGATAAACAGATGAGACGGACGGCTAAATCTTTTATTTTGTCTAACAGTCCTGTGGATAAAGAAAATGATTTGGCTTTCTCGCAAGAGAACTCATTTCGTTGGGGCTTTTCCACAGGGCTTTTTTTATAACGGACAGGAGGAACAAATGTGCCAATTTATTAGCTGGGTAGAGGAAGATAACAAACCTTATTATTTAGATAATAAGGCGTTAAAAACCAAAGAAGGAAAGTCTCTCCTTAAATACCTCAGAGACAACGACTCCCTCTGTGATTTACAAGGACACGGAGCATTGAGAAGATACTACTCTGAGTTAAAAGGAAGGAATATGGAGTGTACTGATTTTTCTACACCTAAAAACTTCCCAAAAGAAATAGTCAACTCTATAAAGAATATGGAAATGACTAATATTCCCCTTGGTGATGAAATTCCCTTGGGTTTGCTCAATAGCGAGGGTCGAGCTGAGTATGAGAAGACAACGCAACTTGCATGGGCTGAGTATCAGAAGATAAAGCAATCTGCATGGGCTGAGTATGAGAAGATAAGGCAACCTGCATTGGCTAAGTATGAGAAGATAAGGCAATCTGCATGGGCTGAGTATCAGAAGACAGAGCAACTTGCATGGGCTGAGTATCAGAAGATAAAGCAATCTGCATGGGCTGAGTATGAGAAGATAGAGCAACCTGCATTATGGAAACTCTTTAAACAGGAAGAGTATAGAAATAAGCTTTGGATTTAACGGACAGGAGGACAGTATGAAGGATTGCGTGAGCGGATTTAAGGAGAATAGAGAAACAAGGAATTTAGTTGACTGTGAAGAGAAAGACCGTTGCCCTATTTGCGGAGAAGTCGAAGAAAATAGATTTTCTCATGGAACCGTAACGGTCGGAGACGAAGTGCATCACCCAGCAGTTTGCAAAACATGTGGATATGGGGAGACGGTATGAAAATAGCACTTATTTTAATGGTGATACTATCTTTTGTAGTCGTAAGGCTCGCATTTGATTACAAAAGAGCATCTGACGAATTATGTAAGGCTTTAATAGATTTTTTTAAAGAGGACAAATAAGAAAGGATGGAAAATAATGGCTATGGAACATCAGGATATAGAAGAACAGAACGCGCGATGTAATATCTGCTCAAGAGGCTTATTGCCAATAGAGGCCTTCTTATATGGTAACCGTTGCGTATTCTGCACAGAGCCCACAAGGATAGGTATATTCCGCTGGATACTTCATTCCACGGTTGATTACCTTATATACCTACAGATGCTACGGATTAAGAAATTTGAAGACGCGCGCTTTAAGTTTCTCGGAGCGCTGAGTATGTTTTCTCGGGACATTAACGAGATAAAGAGCATATTTACAAAACTAGAGCTCCTTGGAGAGCTGAGGGGGATAAAATAATGTGTCAATTTTTCAGTGTTTGCAGTAAAGACGGACAGCCTTATTACTTTGATTGGGCATTAAGAGAAAAGGTAATCAAGGGAGAATTAAAGTTTGAACCTGACTCGCACACATCTATCCTTGATTATTATGGATTTAAAGGACTGGCTCAAGATAGATTTAATAAGTATGAATATAATCCTCTAACTAAGAACTTTCAGATAGACAGGCTTTGTACTGAAGACGACTCTATCCTTATTAAAGACTTCTGTGAAAAACTTAACTTTAAAAGGATTGTTCCTCAACTTACTTTTAATCCCATTATTCACCCATTTAAAGACAGAGACGCCAAAAAAGTCACTAAGTCTGACCTAAAACTCCTTAAACAATGGGCCAGCGTGTGGGCCAGCGTGTGGGCCAGCGTGGGGGACAGCGTGTGGGACAGCGTGTGGGACAGCGTGAGGGACAGCGTGGGGGACAGCGTGAGGGACAGCGTGTGGGACAGCGTGAGGGCCAGCGTGAGGGCCAGCGTGTGGGACAGCGTGTGGGACAGCGTGAGGGACAGCGTGGGGGACAGCGTGGGGGACAGCGTGTGGGCGTATACTTCTAACCAATTCACCTTAGATAAATGGAAATACATAAAACACGAAAAAGGAGTCAATCCTTACCAGTGCTTAATAGACTTATGGGAAAAGGGGTTAGTGCCAACTTATGATGGAAAGATTTGGTATCTGTTGGGTGGAAAGAAGGTTAAGATAATTTGGAAAGGTAAGATAAAATAAGGAGGTTTGAAGTGATACTGAATATTACTACTGTAACTGCATTAAAGGAAGAGGATATTAAGGTAGAGTCGGACAAAAAAACCGTAAACATCTTTATCTATGATAAGGTCGGGAAGAATTACATAGGTTTGTATTTTACTCCAGAACAGGCGCAGATGGTATCAAAGAAAATAGAGCATATTCTTATAGCGGAGACATTTGGGGAGGGGAAATGAAAAAGACCATAAGGATTAGTGGCGGAATATCGGCAACAATAGCAACTGGAAGCTTTCAAAACCTCAAGCCTAGTTTTTCATGGGAAGAAGTTATAGAGGATTGTGACCTGAACGATACACAAATAGAGGAACGCATAAGAACCCTCTATGATAAATCATCCGCGATGTTGCATGAGGCCGAACAGAAGGCTATAGTTGAACGTATACAGCGCGAGAGAAAAGATTTAAGATTTCTACCATCCCCTAAAACAAAGATAATCCTACCCAGCGTCACCTCTATAATAAACTACGATGCAGACTTCTTTGTGTCAGGGGAAGACCTGGCTCAGTATTGCGCTCAGGGTAACATAATAGACAAGAAGGTAAAGCATTTTATCGCAGAACATAAATGGGTAAATGCAAAAGATATTAAGGACAACTGGACAGATATTGTTATATTGACGAAAGGGGGATTAAAACTTGAGACAGACGTAGGCGACTTCCCTGCTTTTCTTGAGAAATATTTTGTAGAAAATATGGAAGTAGGGAAGCGCTTCTTTTGTGATGAATACGGGTTCACAGGTGAGCCTGACTTCACAGGCATACCTCAGTTCAAGGATGCCAAAGAGGTTCCTACAATATTTGATGTCAAGAGAACGCCATCTTCGCACAGCAACGGACAACAGTTGGCAGCATATTGTAAGGCCCTGGGTATCAAGCAGGGTATCATTGTGCCACTTTCAGGAAAAACACAACAAGGTTATTCTAAACCTGTTATATACGGTGAGGATAAGCTCGAAGGTTATTGGAAAATGTTTTGTGCAAAGCAAAAGGAATTTAAAAAGCGGTATAACGTATAAGGGGGGCATATGCTTCGAACAACTATCAAAAAAACAATCGGAAAAACAATTTATCACTTTCAGGTAGAGGGTGAGAATTTACACGCAGTAGGCATGGAGCTTCAGAAGCTTGGGTTCAGAGATGTCTATAAATGCGGGAAGTGTAGCAGTGAGAGCCTATATCTAAGAGCATACATCACAGAGAAGGATAAGTATGAATACATCAAGATACAATGCGCGGAATGCAAGGCTAGTCTGACCTTTGGTAAAGCTAAAGAACAGAAAGACCTCTATTTCTTGCGTAAGAACGATGATAAGAGCCTGGCATGGGTAGAGTATAAGCCCAAGGACGGCGGAGGAGCAGTAACAGGCGGAGGCGTGGGGAGTCAAAAAGGCGAAGACGAGTCACCATTCTAACAAGAGAGGGATTATGAGAGATCTAGAACAGATTGAAAATTTGCGGGTGCAGAAAAGAAAAGAGAAGATGGAGCTAGAGAAAAGCCGGAGCATGGTAACCCTGGAGAAGATTAAAATATCCAGAGAGATACTAGCACTTGAAATAAAGAAAAAAGACCTGTCAACTACGATGGAGAAGGCCAGGACAAGTATAAAGGAGTTGTCCCTGGAGATTGATAATTTAACTGATGATTTTTGGAGAATGAAGAATGGGATGTGAGGATAATCATGCAATACTGCGAAAACTGTAAATTCTTAAAAGAGGCTTTCTTCAATCTGCCTTGCGGTTGCAGGAACGCTTGGTGTCACTTGCGTATCACTTGCGATTTTGTGAAGCCTAATAACTGTAAGTGGTATCACCGCCTGTGGTGGAAATTTTGGGTGGGGTGAAGTTATGGAGTGGTATCAACGTAAAATGAAAAAATGTAATCTATGTCACCAGACTAAGCCAATGAGTGAGTTTTATAAGAACACTCCATGTAAAGGTGGTCATATACACCAATGTAAGGAATGTCGTAAAAAGAAATCTTGGTATAATCCTCCAAACAAGAAGAAAATTTGGGATAAAACATATCGAGACAACAATAAGGAATTGGTGCGTAAGAGAGCGAGAGAATGGGCTAGAAAGTGGCGCAAGGAAAACCCTCAGTTAGCACTCGAAAGAGACAAGACATACCAAGTAAGATACAGGAAACAAAGAGCATTGTATAATAGAGAATACACCAAAAGACGAAAGAAAACTGATATTAAATTTAAGTTAAGAAGATACATGTCTTCAATGATAGCTTCTCGATTAAGGCAAAGATTGGCAAGCAAGAATGGTGAAAGGGGTCTAAAATATCTTAATTATAATATACCAGAGCTAATAATACATTTAGAGAAAGACTTTCAACTAGGGATGACTTGGAAAAACTACGGCAAGTGGCACATAGACCACATAATCCCAGATAGTCACTTTAATTATAAGAGCGTCTATGATGTTGGGTTTCAAAAGAGTTGGTCGTTAGATAACCTTCAACCATTATGGGCGGTAGATAATTTAAAAAAGGGGAAGAAAAAATGCGTTGTCCAAAGTGTAATACAGAAATAGTCCTGGATAAGGAGAAGATAGAAGATGTAATAAAAAAGAGCAACTATGGAAACTTTGCTCGGTTTGGGTATAGTGTGGCAAGGAAAAAATCAACAAAGGAAACAACTATACGAAACATAAGAGAAGAATTAGCTCAAGCACTTATAGATTATATGAAGGGGGGAGTATGAAGAGGATAGAAGATAAAGTAGTATCATTAGAATTAGCCAAAAGGATGAAAGAGTTAGGTTGGGATTATGAGACGGAGAGGTGGTGGGCAATTTTTGACGCTGAAAGTGGTGAGTTGGGAAATATCAAAGAAATAGCTAATTTAAAAGGAGATTTTGAAGATTGCATATCTGCCCCTGATGTAATAGAGGTGGGGGATGAGTTGCCTTGTGGATATTATTCTATTAGAGAAGAAATAGGAAAGTGGGAGTGTTGGTTAAGAACAGAAAAGCAGAAAGTTGAAGGTAATACCGAAGCTGAGGCAAGAGGTAAGATGTGGTGCTATCTAAAAGAAGAGAAGTTGATATGAAGGGGGGAGTATGATAGACGATAAACTTAATGAGGTGTTGAGAGAGTTAGTATTATGGCAAAACACAGGTGCTTCTGTTGGGGAAAAGGTTGCTTATACCCTATCTGCCATTAAGAAGATAGTGAGGGAAGAATCTGAAGACTTTGAAAAGTGGTTTCTTGTGAATAACTATAATAATTATGGCAGTAAGAGCCAGCATGAGATAAGAATGGCGATAGATGCCTATGGTCAGTTATTACGCAGAAAATTAGGGGCGTAGTCAAGAAATACTTGACAACTCGAAAGGGAAATAAAATGAAAAGAACTGTTAAAAGAAAAGCACAGGCCAGTAAGGTAAGGGATTTACTTGGGTTCCCAATGGAACGAGAAATAGGTGAGATGAGATGCGGGGGGTGTAACCCTGATAATGACAGAGGGTTTAATGACGCCCTTGAGATATGTGGCAATCTCGACATATAGGACTTGTGATATATGTAAACTTACATTATGTAATTTAACATAATGCGATACTTCATACAAGAAATTACCACCCAATATTCAACAAATATGATTAAAAACAATAAACAAATTCAATATATACATTGAAATGCGACATAAACATAGTGTGACTATGTATATTAGCTTCAATAAGGAATAGAGTAATTGAAGCAAATAGGGTAAATGTTCACTATTAACTGTAATACAAATAGGTAACGAGAGTAACCCATTTAGGTTACAAACTATAAATTTATAATTAGCACAGAATGTCAACGTTTAATGCACAATTCAGTCAGTTAGCATATTCATAAATAAAGTGAATCGGGTGAGTAATGGGTAAAGGCTCGAGAAGAAGACAAGAAGATTCAAAGAAGATACGCGACAACTGGGACAAGATTAAATGGCCTGAGAAAAAAAGATTAAATAAACCCTTGACAAAATAGGGAACGTGTGGTATAATATATAAGACAATAAGGTAGGAGCGAATCTTGAGGGGATTAGCTTTATTCAGGTTGTGAACCTGGACAGGGCGAAATCCCCTTTTTTATTATGATAAATAATATAACCCCAAAAGATGCAGATAAATTAAATGAGATATATACCTGGGCCTCAAGGCTAATATATATTTTAGAGAGCATAAGACCCGACATAAAAGAAAAGACTTATACGCGTGTTGCGAAAACTGCAAAGAGATGTTTGAGGATGACTTATCGATTGCCATGAACTCAGTAAGATGTCCGGATTGTGGTAGGATGTTAAGGCGCGGGATATACAAAGATGAGTTGGGGATGTATCCAGGTGGATAACCCATCAGCATGTACATTAGGATTGATAATGATTTTTTTAGTATGTGTCTTATTGAATAGTAACGAACCGCCGAAGGTGGGGTAAGCATGTGGATGATAGGTGTGGTATATGGATTATGTATAATAGTGTATTTGATGATAAATATATAAAAGGTGCAAGATATCGGAACAACTGCCGAAGTAGCTTAATTGGTGAAGCACCTCACTTGTAATGAGGATATTGAGGGTTCGAGCCCTTCCTTCGGCCCCAAGAGGATAAAGAGATGGCTATACCAGAACATATAAAAGAAGAGATAAGAACAAAGGCCGGGCAACCGATGAAGTATCAGACCGAAGATGAGCTAAAGGTGGCCATAGGTAAATACTTTCTGAATTGTGAAGAGAAGAGTAAGCCTTTGACCTTAAGCGCGCTCGCAGTGGCCCTAGATGTAAGTCGAAGAACCATAACCAATTATGGAAAGACGGATAAATTCTTTCACACTATAAAAAAAGCCCGGGAAATGTGTGAGGCTTATGCAGAGGAATGTCTATATACAAAGAACAGTGTAGCGGGTGTAATATTCAGCATTAAGAATAACTATGGGTGGGTGGATAAACAGGAGATACAGCATTCAGGAGACACAGAGAAACCAATAAGCATTAAAGTAACCGAAATGCCAACAGATGCTATTATAAACGATGTGATAGCCAAGCTAACTGAGAATACGAACTGATGGACGCAATAAACAACCAAAAGCTATCAGACTATAAGGCAAAGTACCTTACACGAGAGCTTATTAAAGACGGTATGCCAATACCAGACTGTAATGGTTGCATCAGGCCGGAACAGTGCTCATTTAAACAGACAGGAAATTGCTCGCCTGGGGTAAAGAATGACAGACAGAGTCTTAAGAATAACAAATAACATGAAAGACTATATAATGGATGGCGCAGAATGGTATTTACCAAACACACATAACTCGTTTATATCTTATTTTAACCACTATAACTATAAGAATATGAAATACCATGATTATGTTAAGCTTATAGTTAGGGACATAAACTCATTGAGAGGCCATTAGAGCAACGATATGAGACTTGATTATCCAAAGGATTTAGCGAAAAACCTCAATTTCAGGGTAGATATAAGAAACCGCTGTATAAAAGACCCTGTGTTAAGGCATGAGATGAAAGAACTATGCCGGAGGGATATACTGACATGGGTTAATTTGTTCTGCTGGACGAAAGACCCGAGAAAGTCAACACCGGTATTACCGTTCATAACATACGATTATCAAGACAAGTATATCCTTGAGGTAGAAGACGCAATAGATAAGCAGTATGATAGATTATCTGAGAAGTCCAGAGACGCAGGGGCATCCTGGTGTATCTTATATGTTCTAAATCATAAGTGGCAATTTGAGATAGGCTCAGATTTTAGGGTAGGTAGTAGAAAAGAAGAGTTCGTTGATAAATTAAATGTCATTGATACGTTGCTAGAGAAGGTCAGATTCAACCTGGCCAGGCAACCGGGATGGCTATTGCCTAAGGGATTCACCATTAAAGACCACGCGGGATTCATGCGCATAGTGAACCCGGAGAATGGTAACACAATAGTAGGTGAATCAGCAAATCCTCATTTTGCATCAGGTGGCCGTAGTAAAGCGGTGCTGATGGATGAGTTCAGTAAATGGGATGTAACCATAGCTAAATCTGCATGGTCGGCTACTGCGGACGTAACAGGATGTAGGTTACCCCTTAGCACCCCATTGGGCTCTGGAAACAAGTTCGCGATGCTTGCCCATGGCACAGAAGAGAAGATAGTAAAATCAACATTACACTGGACACTACATCCCAACAAGACCAAGGGATTATATTATAAGAGTGGAGTAGAAAGTATACCAATACTAACTAAGGAAAAAGCCTTTGAGCTATGGAAGATAGGATACGAAGTAAGGTCTGAATGGTATGATGCTGAATGTGAGCGCAGAAGTGAATCAGATGTAGCACAAGAGCTTGATATTAACTACTTAATGTCAGGTTATCCATTCTTTTCAATGAAGGCCTTAGCATTACAGAAGATATTTCCTCTACATGTAAGGTCGAATGAGATAGAACCGATACCATTTGAGAGACATATACTTATAAACTTAATAGAGACTGATGGTAAAATAGAACCAAGGGACAAGGATGGCTGGCTGAGAGTATATGAATACCCAGAGATCGGCAAGCAATACATAGTAGCAGCTGATACCTCAGAAGGCCTGGCCAAGGGTGATGAGGCTACAATCGTTGTAAGAGAGAAGTTCACCAATGACATTATAGCCGTAGCAAATGGCGCGTATCCTCCTGATGACCTGGCATTCAAGATTCAGAAGGTGGCCAAGTGGTATAACGTAGCGCTTACGGCCCCAGAGAATAATAATCATGGGTTCACAACATGCAACATCTTAAGGAACCTTGATTGCAACTTGTATCATACAATGACCCAGGGCGGGGATGTTAAGAAGCCTGGATTCACAACCACAGCGCAGACTAGACCCTTAATGCTTGACCTATTAGAACAGCAGATTCGCAAGAATGAGTTTGCAATGCGTGATGAGATACTTATAAAGCAATGTCGGACATTCGTAAAGAATCAAAAGCGTGGCCAACCCGAGGCAGATGGAGACTTTAAAGATGATGTGGTGATTGCGTGTGCGATTTCAGGAGCAATGATTAAAGAGCATCCGTTCCAGGCTAAGGCAGATGACAACTCAGGAGCCCGTAGAAGAAAGATTGAGGATTTCAAGAAACCCGTAGTGAGGTTCAGGTGAGCTTTAAAGGTGATGTTAAGATAATAATTGATGTTAGGGCTATTCTTACTAAGAACAAAGCTCGAAGCGGGAATTATCTTGTTTCCTCTAAACAGATTTTAGATTACATAAAAGCTATAGATAATGAAAAGGAATTAGATAAATACTTAAAGAAAGCATATCAGGGAGCCTTGAAATTTTTAGACACTGTACCTGATTATTATAAGGAGCACTTTAAAATATGAACATGGGAATAATAAGAGACAAAATACTAGCAGATAACCATAAGGACACCGAGGCAACGGAAGAACAGAAGTCATCCTATGCCAATGGAGTCCTTGATTACCATAATGCAATTATAAAGGAGCTGAGTAATGGTTAAGAAACCTGAAAAAGATTATACGCTCAAGGTCAATACAAAGAAAGACGATGACAAGGATGAGACGCTACCTATTTACATGGATAGGATTAAGCTATCTGAAGACCAGAAGACCAGACTTGTCAAAGAGATATACCTTGAGAGTGATGAAATAGAATCAGAGTGGAGGGCGGAAGATGTAATAGGCAAGTTCGATGCCCTTGACAACCAATATAAAGGCAAGATAGAAGAGGATGAGAGACGGCAGTTCAATCTATCGAAGAATGTAACGAAGTCCAAGTGTAACAAAGTAAGCAACATGACGGTTCAGTCCTTCTTAGAGACTGACCCTAAGTATTCAATAACACCACGGCCTGAGTTCGAGAAGCAAGGTGGCACAGATGTATGCGACGGACAGCAGGATTTCCTAGATTATAAGCTAGACAATCTTTCTTCCTTTAGAAGCGCAATGGCCAGGGTGAGTCATCACTCTACATTAAAGGGTCTTGGAGTTCTCAAGGTAACACATAAAATAACAAGGGAGAAGAAGAAGCGTGAAGAGGAATATGATGGAAGCATTCTTAAGCTACCCAATGGCACAGTATATGAGGCAGAAAAGCATGGCCCAGTGCCTCCCGGGGTTGAGCTTGTTAATCAAGGGCTTAAAGATTTCCTTGACAACTATCCGGATGCAGAGACTAGATACAAGGGATTCGTTAAGAAACTTACTGAAGGAAAGAAAATATCAATCATAGCTGAATATGAAGACACTACATATAATGACCCGTTCTTCAAATCAGTAAACCCTAAGAATCTTAAAGTCAGGTTATCAACACCGGGTATTGAAGGCCTGAAGATTACGAGATTAGTTATAGAAGAAAGCGAGATGAGTTGGTGGGATTTAAAGAGGGAGGAGAAGGCAGGACATTTCGAGGACATAGATAAGCTGGCGCAGGTAAGCGAAGGCGATACAACCAAGAAAGATAAGTATGACCATGAGATGTATAAGATACTCGAGTGTGTATATTACTTCAAGATGAATGAGGACGATGAGGACGAACAGAGAATAGTTGTATGGATAGCTGATGAAAGAAAGATGGTGTTAGGCGCTATCAATTATCCTTATTACCTTATAGACACTTATTACATTCCATTCTTTATCAATGACAAGTGGGATGGATGGTTACAGCCTGGCATGGGTGAGGATTTAACAGATAACCATATCGCTGAATCCTTTATATTGAATTTCACGCTTGAAGGCGCGTATCAGACAAATGTAGTCACGCCCATAGTCCAAGAGGGTTCACCGGTTGCATCTCAATTCTTGAATAAAGAGTTCATGCACGGCATCCCTATAGAGTTAAAGAAGGGTGAGAAGATAGATTTCCTACAGAAGTATATGAAGCCTTTTGATATAAATGGCATGTTAGGCTTGTTTCAGGTCTTGTTACAGAATGATGATGATGTAACAGGCGTATCAACGGCCAGTGCAACAGGTAGGCCAGACCCATTAGACCCAAGGGCCCCGGGAAACAAGACCATAGCGCTCTTACAGCAGTCAGGTATAAACATAAAAAACTATATATTTGCGATGCTACCATCGTTCAATGAACTTGGATACGTTATATTGAACATGTATTTCCAGATGTCCAAGGAAGGCCGGAAGTATAAGATAAGGCCTGAAAGAGTAGTAGGTAAAAATCCGTTTGCAACCCTGGAACGAAGCGCGATGTCTGCTAGAACAAATATTCAGGCCCAGGCATACACGTTCAACTTTGAGAAATTAAATGAGAAGAGAGAAGATGTAGCACTATATCAGATAGCAAGACAGGAACCATTGATAGCCAGGAACCCTGAGTCAGTGTATATTATGCTTAAGAACATAATAAAGGGTTGGTCGCCAAAGTGGAGGAATATGGTTGATACTATACTCCCACCGCTGGCCGAGTTCAAGAAGGGCCAGGCAAAGATGGCACTCATGGCCCTACAGAAATACTTGATGGGTAAGAAGAGCCAACAGGAGATGACAGGGATACCTGCGGAATTTAAGGCCGTAGAGTTTATACCGATGATGAATGAGTTAATGGCATTGAGCGCGACACAGCCAGCTAAGGAGAACACTCAGTAATGAGACTGATGGGGGAAATAATAGGTTGTATATTCTGGTTAATAGTATTTGCACTCCTATGTATTGTGTGGTTTGTAACATATTCGTGGCATAGATTGAGTTTTCGTTATTACATGTGGGGTCGAGGCGCAAAATAAAAAGGGGGATACATGAGGGGATTAGAGTTCTTTAGAAACCCAGAAGCAAAGAGAAAAAAGATTGAGAAGGAGAAGGCCCACATACAGAAGGATATAAAAAACCTAGCTGTATTGGCCGGTAGATGCCTAGCAGATAAAAACTTCCTACGATACGTAGAAGGCGTTGAGGCAATGAAGGATAGAATAATAGATGTAATGCTTACTCATACTGACCCAGACCCAGTGAGAGATGGCTTTTTCACAAGGTCGTGTCTGAATCAGCTTATTCCCTTAATGGAGATAGTTGAATCTATCAAAAGGGAAAAAGTAAAGGGAGGGGAAAATGCCAGCAGGAGTGCGTAGAAAGAGATGTCTAGTTACAGGAAAGAGACCAACACACAAGAGGCGTGGAAAGAATCGTAGGAAGAGAAATGGCAGATAACGATAGAGATAAAAACAAGCCCTTAAGCATTAACGAAGCTATAAATAAGCTCAGGGTTGAAGCGCCGAGGATTGAGGAAGCCACAAAGAAAGAGATGTCTAAGGCTAAGATAACTACGGCTGACCCTAGGTCAAGGATAAAGTTTCTTAATTACGCTATATCACTTCTTGGTGATTTGGACTTTGACTTAAAGAAAAAGTTACCGTTCAATGCGTCAAGTAAAGAGATGGCCGAGATATTAAAGGCTCTTATGTATTTAAGGACAAATGGTATCTCTGCAAGACAGATAGCCCATAGATTCGGAATAGAGCGAACAGTTGTTATGAAGGTTGAGAAGATTGCTACTGAGGCAGTGAAGCGCGTTATAGCGCGAAAGCTTCAGAACGGGACACCGATACTAGGGGAAAAACAGTGAGGAACATAGAATTATACTCCTGGTGGGGATATTTTTCTCACGCTTGTTACATAGCAGGATTAGATTGCTATGGTCTTCATATTAAGGGATTGTGTTATATACATGTTCACACAGGAATAGTCAAGGAGATTTCTAAGGATTGGCCTTGGTTCAGAATAAGAAGTTTTGAATTGTTTGGAAATAAATGGAATAAATGGAAAGGTTTTACTGTTCCGTTTATAAAATATTATTCAATATGACCGAATGTCATCGTTGTCTAAGCTGTGACATAAATAAAAGCAAGAAGACAACTAAGGATGACAACGGAAAGAAAGAAACAATAACAACTTATATTTGCACTTCATGTGGTTATAGAGTCGTGGAACAAGAGACAGGAGCAAGTAAATGAATCGCTTTGAATGTAAAGATTGTAAGAGACTATTGTTCAAAGGCGGTGGATGTGATAAGGAAATAAAGGCAGTTCATATATACTCAGATTTTAGGATAGAGATTAAATGTCCTAGATGTAAGAAGTTGAATAGTTTTAAATTAAATGAGCTAGTAATAGCCTAGAATAACGGGGGTTGTGGGGTGGTTGTGTGTCAGACCCCATGTATTGTGACCACAAACCTACAGTAAGTCGGCCATTATACCTGCTTACCAGCCCCTAACATAATATATAAAACGAGGAACTTGATTCCCATACTGATAATATCGGTATGGGTTTTTTATTATAGAGGTTACAAAGTCCCAGTATTAAAAGTAGTTACCCTTACAGGGAGTAAGGCACTGCTTACATAAATGCGATACCCTTATAGGCTCGCAAGAAAGGAGGGCTGTTATGGATAAACCCAAAACGCCAGTAGAAGTAGCAGAAGTACCGGAAACAGGACAAAACCTTAATGAAGCTGAAGAAGCTAAGGTAAGAGCAGAAGCATTAGCGGAAATAGCCAAAGAAGAGGGTAGGGAGCCTGAACCGGAGAGCGCAGAGGTTATAAAAGAGGAGGTAGTGAAAGAAGAACCTGAAAAGGTCGAAGAAGGCGAGGAAGAACCTAAGGAAGAGGAGAAGCCTAAGGAAGAGCCGAAGGAGCCGGAGAAACCTATAGAGGAGAAGCCGAAAGAGGAAAAGCCTAAAGAGGAACCGAAACCTAAGGAAGAGCCGAAGGAAGAACCTAAGCCCAAGGAAGAACCAAAGCCAGAAGAGGAAATTAAAGTCTCTGATGAGGACGTAAAAGCATATTCAGCGGAGAACACGGTTTCAGAGGATGAGGCGCGAAGCGAGCTTGAGAGCATTGGTCGTATCTCAAAGAAGTATGGAGATGACCCGAAGAAATTAGCAAAGGTCAACCTGCACATTCAGCGGTTAAATGCTAAGACTCAAGATGAGCTCAAGAAGATTAAAGCTACGCCACCCCCACAGCCTGTGAAAGAACCGACCACTGATGATGTTCTTAAAGCCCTTGATGCAGGAAAGATTAAGATTAAGGGTAATGTCATGGACGCAGAGACAGCGGTAGAGTTATATCGCAAAAACAACCCCAAGCTAGCTGCTGGTATGGAGGACGAGACAGTTCTTCAGCATGTAGCTGATAAAATGATTACGGCTTGGAGGGAATCCTTTAAGGAAGCGCGCAGAGAAGGCGCGGATAAGATTAAGGGAATGGCTAAAGAGAAAAGGGTAGCCTTAGTTAAAGACTTGCCTATCGGAGATAAGCCTTTTGCAGGTGAATTAAAGGACATCCTCGATAACATGCCTGACGAGTTCATCGCTCAGGAAAACTTTGATGTCGATGAGGTATTGCTTAACGTTAAGGGAATAAGGTTCGATAAGTTGAATAAGACTTTCAATGCTCAAATTAAAGACGCAGAAGAGCGCGGATTTAAGCGGGGGCAGGAGAACAAGAAAATCCTTGGCGAAAAGGTAGTGCTTCCCGAGACAAAGACACCTGTCAAGAAAGTAGAAACATCATCCTTAATGGATAAGCTTAATCACGCTGATAAAGAAAGGGCGATGCAGATGTTTGAAGGACAGGAGATGGACGAAAAAGCAAAACTACAAGCGTATATTGATGTATACGAAGACGATATAAAGGAACGTATCAAAAATGAAGGAGGAAAGTAATGGCTGAGTTAAAATATGGATGTATAAACGGAGACCACAAAACAGCTGTGCCTGTTAGTATTACGGACGCGGAAGCTATAAAGATGCAGAGTGGTCGCTTTGCAACTAGAAACACCTCTACAGGTGCGATGGAAATAGCTGATACCACGGACGATTTATTTGGTTGGTTAGAATTTGGTGGAGATGACTCATCTACATCAAACCAGGTAACTAACATGATAATTGACCCTTCAGCTGTTTATAGGATTCCATTGATTTACGACAATGACACTTATTCCGTAAATTATTCAGAAGCTCTACTCGGGGAAACTTGCGACCTTAAGGTTTCAGGTGGAGTGCAGTATGCAGACCCTAATGCAGTATCCAACAACAGCATTATAATCGTTGGTGGAAAAGCAGCAACAGGAACTACCGTATCGGCAGCTGATGGCTATTTGGATGTTATGATAAATTCAAATGCACAGCATCAGTTAGCAGTAGGCGCATAAGGTAGTAGTATTAGTAGTATAATGGGAGAAAAGATGCCATATAATGTAAAGGGTGAACAAAGGAATACTGGTAGAACCCATTTTAAGAAGGGTTACACCCATTGGAATAAAGGAAAAACGGGAGTTTTTTCTGAAGTCACTCTCAGTAAGATGAGTGTTGCAGCTAAAGCTAGAATAAAGATTAAACATCCGTTTAAAGGGAAACACCATTCCGATGAAACTAAAAGAAGAATAGCCCTTAAGATTAAGGCTCTTCCTAAGAAGACATTGTCTAGTAAAGGAAAACCATGGACAATGGCAAGAAGAGAAGCACAGAAGAAAGTAGTGTTTAAAAAAAAGAAAAAAAGAAAACAAGAAACAAAGAAATCAAGAGGGGTAAAACGTCCTCGCAAGTCATTCTTTATAAGTGGAAATGAATATCCATATTTTTGGAATGATTTAAGAAAAATTATTTATAAGCGAGATAAGTGGACTTGCCAAGAATGTGGGGTTAAGTGTAGGGATAAAAAATCTAAGGCGACAAAGAATAAAATTCAATGTCATCACATAGATTATAACACCCTAAACAGTGACCCATCTAATTTATTGACTTTGTGTGCAAGTTGTCATGCAAAGACAGGCTTTAAAAGAATAGATTGGATACAACATTTTAGCAAGACACAAGAAAGGCAAAAATGTCGGGACTAAAAAAAGACCAATTAGCATTATACACGAAAGATATGTATAAGGCTGAAAGAGAGACATACAAGGAAATAGAAACCAAGTATGACAAAGTTTACTCTGTGAAAACAGGCGTAAAGGGTTCT
>Ga0208648_1001249_pt1 | contig 21640 bp, 21 predicted proteins | sample AntAceMetag02UKL_FD_184772 | JGI IMG/M metagenome (GOLD analysis project Ga0208648, IMG submission 184772) | Saline lake microbial communities from Ace Lake, Antarctica - Antarctic Ace Lake Metagenome 02UKL (SPAdes) (version 2) | ecosystem: Environmental > Aquatic > Non-marine Saline and...
CAGATTCTCCCCTGGCATCATGCTGCCGGGGATTTCATTATAAGACAGGAAGATGGCAAAATTCACGTCAGGCTGATTACCATTAGAGGCTATGGTTCGTTAACACCATTTGGCACAAATGAAGCTGATAAAAAAAAACATATATTACCATCCCTGTTATTTTTCTTTCTGAATATGACATTAAGAATACGTCTGGATAGGTTAAATGGTATAAGCAGGATGGTTATGCTCGACAAGCAAATTATAAATTCAACCATTGAAGGATTTTTGTCTGCTCTGGATGAGAAATCGTTGATCTATGATTTTGGAGATTTAAGATCAATTTTTATTGAGTTTTTCCGGCAATTCAATTTGGAACAGATAAGGGGCCTTTTGGAAAATATTTTAGAAGACTGCTATCCAGACAAGTCAGAAATAGCAATTATAGAGGAAAATTTTGAATCCCATTGCAAATTTTTGCACTCAATTTTTAAAAACGTTTAAAAAAAACCTTTTTTATTGACATGTTTAAACAGAAATTTTATATGAACAATGTTATTTTGCTTAAGTTATTCCCGGAAAAAAAATGGCGGTTATATAACCCTTTGGAATAACAAAGAATTAAACTATTGAATGACAAGTTTGGAAAAACTTTTCATTAATTGACTGTAAATTAACTATTAACGGAGGTAAGTAAATGGCAAAACATGAGACTCCTTTTCTGGACCAGCTGGAATCCGGCCCTTGGCCAAGCTTTGTCTCTGACTTGAAACAACAGGCTGAAGTCAGAGCTAAAAATGAAGAAGGTGTTGAATTCCAGATTCCACAGGATTGTGTAGATGACCTTTTGGGTGTTTTGGAGCTTTCTTACAAGCATGGTAGAACCCACTGGAAACATGGCGGTATCGTAGGTGTTTTCGGTTATGGCGGTGGTGTTATCGGCAGATATTGTGATCAGCCGGAAATGTTCCCTGGTGTACAGCATTTCCATACAATGCGTGTAGCCCAGCCTGCTGGTAAATACTATACAAGCGATTATTTAAGACAGCTGACCAAACTCTGGGATTTCAGAGGTTCCGGTGTAACTAACATGCATGGGGCAACGGGTGATATAGTTCTTCTTGGTACCACCACTCCTCAGCTTGAAGAAGTCTTCTGGACATTGACCCATGATATGGGCCAGGATCTTGGCGGATCAGGCTCCAACCTGAGAACACCTGCTGACTGCCTTGGCAGCTCCAGATGCGAATATTCATGCTATGATACAAATGCACTGGTTCACTTCATGACTAATGAATATCAGGATGAGCTTCACAGACCGGCTTTCCCATACAAGTTTAAATTTAAATTTGATGGTTGCCCCAACTGCTGCGTTGCATCTATTGCTCGTTCTGACATGTCTTTTATCGGTACATGGAGAGACAATATCAGGATTGATCAGGATGCTGTCAACAAATATGTTGAAAATGATGCAGCATATCCTTCCAATGCTGGTGCGCATAAAGGACGCGACTGGGGCCCATTTGACCTTGAAAAAGAAGTTTTGGGTCTGTGTCCCACAAAATGCATGAAGTTTGAAAACAAAAAACTCTTTATTGACGATGCCAATTGTACCCGCTGCATGCATTGTATAAATGTAATGCCAAGAGCCCTTAAAATCGGTAAAGATACAGGTTGTTCCATTCTTTGTGGTGCAAAGGCTCCGATTCTTGATGGTGCTCAGATGGGTTCTCTCCTTGTTCCTTTTATTGAAGTCAATCCTGACAATGATTACGAAGCACTCACAGAAGTCGTTGAAAATGTTTGGGACTGGTGGATGGAAGAAGGTAAAAACCGTGAAAGACTTGGTGAGCTGATTATGCGTCAGGGATTCCAGAAGCTTCTTGAAGTAACTGGTATCAAGGCAGTACCGCAGCACGTACAATATCCGAGAACCAACCCCTATATCTTCTGGAAAGAGGATGAGGTTGAAGGCGGCTGGGAACGTGACGTTGACGAATACAGAAAACACCATCTTAGATAAAAAGGGAGAATTATAATGGCATTTATTTCTACTGGTTATAATCCAGCCAAACCGATGGAAAACAGAATTTCAGACATCGGTCCAAAAGACTATAATGAATTTTATCCTCCTGTGATTGCTAAAAACAAAGGCAAATGGTCTCACCATGAAATCCTTGAGCCAGGCGTTCTTGTTCATGTTGCAGACTCAGGAGACGAAGTATATACAGTACGAGTTGGTGGCTGTCGTTTGATGTCTACCACTCATATTAATGAAATCTGTGAAATTGCAGACAAACATTGTGACGGGCACCTTCGTTTTACCACCCGTAATAATATTGAATTCATGGTTGACTCAAAAGATAAGGTAGAGCCCCTGAAAAACGATCTGGCTTCCAGAAAATTTCCTGGCGGTTCCTTGAAATTCCCCATTGGCGGAACAGGAGCTGGCGTAACCAATATCGTTCATACCCAGGGCTGGATCCATTGCCATACTCCGGCAACAGATGCCTCGGGTACTGTAAAGGCAACAATGGATGTATTGTTTGATGACTTCCAGCAAATGAAGCTTCCGGCCCAGCTGAGAGTTTCCATGGCATGCTGCCTGAATATGTGTGGTGCTGTTCATTGTTCTGATATTGCTATTCTTGGATATCACAGAAAACCACCCATGCTGGATCATGAATACCTTGACAAATTCTGCGAAATACCCCTGGCTATTGCAGCCTGCCCGACAGCCGCTATCAAACCGTCCAAGATTAAACTTGCCAACGGTACAGAAGTTAAATCTGTGGAAGTTAAAAACGAAAGATGCATGTATTGTGGTAATTGTTACACCATGTGTCCTTCCATGCCTCTGGCTGATACAGTAGGTGATGGTATCGTTCTCATGGCAGGTGGTAAAGTTTCCAACAGAATTTCCGTTCCGAAATTTTCTAAAGTTGTTGTGGCTTTTCTACCCAATGAGATGCCAAGATGGCCTTCCATGACAAAGGCGATCAGTCAGATGGTTAATGCATATTCCAATGGTGCGAATAAGTATGAACGTCTGGGAGACTGGGCAGAAAGAATCGGATGGGAAAAATTCTTTGAAGTTTGTGAGCTTGAGTTTACCCATCACCTTATTGATGATTTCCGTCAGCAGGCATACATGAGCTGGAGGCAATCAACTCAGTTCAAGTTCTAATATACTTCGTTTATTGAGCTTTACCTGTTAAATACTATGATAAAGCCGGAGTGCACTTCGTGTACTTCGGCTCATCCATTTTGATTTCAAAGGAGTATGACAATGAGTGAACTTCTTGATAATAAGGAAGCAGCAATCAAAGCAGTCGTGGATTGGATAAACAAAAAGTCCAAGACCAAAACCAAGTTCTATTTTAATGATTTCTCGAAAGTTTTTCCGGATGACAAGCCAAGGGCTATTAAAAAAGTTATTACTAAAATGGTTCAAGATGAAGTGCTTGAATACTGGTCTTCGGGCAGTACAACCATGTATGGGCTCAAGGGCGGTGGTATCCAGCACTCGTCTGAAGGCGAAGAATAATAAGATTAAGATAAAGACAAGTCAACTTTATCCATGCAACAAGGTGGTAAAAAGATTCCAGGAATTGTTATTGCCGGCCTCAGGGGTGGATCGGGCAAAACAATTGTCTCCTTAGGGATCACTGCTGCATGGAAAGAAAAAGGCCTTAAGGTCTCCCCATTTAAAAAAGGACCTGACTATATTGACGCCGGCTGGCTTTCAAAGGCAGCCGGCCGTCCTTGTTATAATCTGGACACCTTTCTTTGTACCCCTCCAATTGTTAAACAATCCTATCAGGAAAATTCAAGACATAGTGATATTGCCGTTGTTGAAGGCAACCGGGGTCTTTATGACTGTATTGATACAGACGGCTCCACTTCCACTGCAGAGCTTGCAAAACTCTTAAACCTGCCAGTTCTGCTGGTTCTGGACTGCACCAAGAGTACCAGAACAATGGCAGCATTGCTTATGGGGTGCATGAACTTTGATCCTGATGTAAATATCTGCGGGGTTATTCTTAACCAGGTAGCCGGGAAAAGACATGAAGGGAAAGTAAGGATAAATATTGAAAATTTTTGTAATATCCCTGTATTCGGGGCCATTCCAAAGTTAAAGTCCCAGGATTTTCCGGAAAGACACATGGGGCTTGTTACCTCGGAGGAACATGCCTTTTCCGATCAGGCGATTGCGGCTGTCACCAAAGTTGCCATAGACAATATTGATCTGGATGCACTCTATCAGGCAGTAACCCTTGAATGCCATAGCACTGATCCCGATGTGATAACACAAATTAATTCTTCAGAAGTGAAACTCACTGAACCAGAACCTGTTACAATCGGTATTATAAGGGACTCTGCGTTTCAATTTTATTATCCGGATAATATTGATGCTTTAGAAAAGCTGGGCGCTAAAATTGTTTTTATAAGCCCCTTGCTGGAAGAAAGCATACCAGAAGTTCATGCCATCTATATGGGAGGTGGGTTCCCTGAAACCCATGCGCCGCAGCTTGCGCAAAATATTGCTTTCAGGGAAAATTTGAGAAGCTTATCTAAAAAAGGACTTCCCATTTATGCTGAATGCGGGGGCTTGATATTTCTGGGTACAAGCATTTGGTTGAGGGATAAAGAATATCCCATGTCCGGGATTCTCCCCATTAAATTCGGGCTTTCAAAACGGCCACAAGGACACGGATACACCAAGGTTGCGGTTGTGAATGAGAATCCCTTTTTCAAATTGGGTGAAACCCTAAAGGGCCATGAATTCAGATATTCCAGTATCCTGGATATAGATTATCAGGACCCTGAAATGGCCTTTAAAATGGAACGGGGCAAAGGTATCCTTGACAAAAAGGATGGTTTTTTTAAACAAAATACATTTGGTACCTACACCCATATTCACGCCCTGGGCAGCCCTTCCTGGGCACCTGCTTTGATCAAAAAAGCAAGAGAGTTTAAAATATCTTTATACCAATCAATAGTGACCCCATAAAAAAAGAGGTTTTCCAGATTTTGGAAAACCTCTTTTAAAGCGAAAAAACGCTTTTATAAAACGATTATTTCGATTATTTACCCTTTAGGTGGCATTTGCTGCAGCTGGTGGGTGCAGGGCCTTTTTTCCCTTTGGGATCACCCGCTTTTATATTGACCTCTTTATGACAATCAACACAGTTTCCGTGCATGGCGTTTTCAAGTACCAGCATGTCTTTTTTTTCACCTTTTTTCTTTCTTGCTTTCTTAAGCTTTGTGTGGCATTCCACGCATTTTTGGACATTATCACCGATTTTAAGATCAAGGGGTTTGTTATCCTTGTCATGATGACAGTCACCACAGGAAATTTTGTACTCTTCATTGTGTTTTTTGTGGGAGAATTCAATGAATTTAGATTTTGGTGGTTGTTTTGTTCGTTTTTTGTATTGATTGTAGTCCATTGTAATAGTCTCAGGAACATCTGTTCCCGCATAAAGACCGGTGGCAACAAAAATTACAGCAATACCTGCCGCCAAAAAAAGAGTCAGCAATTTTTTGTTCATAATGTATTTTACTCCTTTAATAATTAAGAATGTATTTTGCCTTTATACCAGTGGTATTTCCATATCACTGATTGTTTCCTTAAAATTTTAATTAAGTTTTTACACCCAAGAGTGTTGAAAAGTCAACACTAAAAACTTGTCAGGTTTATGACTATTCTTCCTTGGTTTTTGTGTCTTTCTGTGATGCGATATCCTCTCCTTCTTCAAGGTCTTCATCATCAACTTCTTCGGCTTTTTTTTTCCCAAATACCCTGGCGCCGATGATGCTGATTTCATAAAGAACCATCAGTGGCAGGGCCATCATGATCTGGGTGATGACATCGGGAGGTGTTATAATTGCTGCACCAATAAAGAAAAGTAATAACGCATATTTTCTGTTCTTTTTTAAAAAAGCGACATCCACCAGTCCCATTCTGGCCATAAAGGTTAAAACCAGGGGCAGTTCAAAAACAAAGCCAAAGGCCAGAAGCATTTTTGAGGAAAAGGAAAGATATTCCTTCATGGATGGCATGGCATAGATGGTTTCTGTGGCAAATCCTAAAAAGAATTTAAATCCATAGGGAAAAACAACAAAATATCCAAAAGAAGAGCCGACAAGAAAGAAAAAAACCGAGAGGATCACAATGGGTAAAATATATTTTTTTTCAGTTCTGTAGAGGCCTGGGGACACAAACATCCAGAATTCATAAAAAAGGACAGGGGTTGCCAGGATAATTCCCGCGAGCAGGGATACTTTAAGATAGGTAAAAAAGGCTTCAGGAAGGCCTGTGAAAATCATCTTGGCGTTTCCATTTTCACCCATGGCAGTTATCAGGGGGGCGTTCAAAATTTCAAATAATTTTTCTTTGAAAGAATAAGCAGCCACAAAACCGATGGCGACAGCAATAAAGGAACGGACCAGTCTGTCTCTGAGCTCTCCTAAATGTTCTGTAAAAGGGCTTTTATTTTGTTTGCTCATTATTTATCGATCTTATCGGGATCTGAAGTGTAATCTGCCTTGTCCGAATTATTATCTTTTGAAGTATCATCTCCACTATTATCCGGAATTTTTTTGTCATGATCGGGTAAATCGCTGTCCTCTTGATCCGCGGCAACAGTTTCCTCTTGCTCAGTAGTAGGCGTTCCCTCTTTATCTGCGGCAGCCATCTCCTCTTGATCCGGGGCATAATCATCATCTTTATCCTCGGCAAATGTCTTTTCTTGATGTGCTGTAGCTGCCCCATCATTTGAAGGAGGATCAGTCAGAATTTTATTAAGATCTGTTTTAGGAAGCTCTGCGCCATTTTTAAATTCCTTAACTGTGGTTTCCACATCAATACTACGTTTAAAATCCTGGGCAGAGCGTTTGAATTCTCCCATGGCACGGCCCAGTGTTTTGGCAAGATCAGGCAGCTTTTTGGGTCCTATGACAATGAGGGCTATTGCCAGAATTATTAAAATTTCGGGCATTCCAAGACCAAACATTTTTTATTTTAACTCCTTTGATAAAAAATTCTAATTAACAGGCTTGTAGTTTTACACTGAATGCCTGCTGAGTGTCAAGAAAGATAGATTGCCAGGGAAAGGAAATTATTTTTTTTGTCTGTTCCTGGCAGGCCTTTGGCTCCCTCTAAATGGTTTTCTAATTTTAGCCCTTGGTTTTGAATAATATTTTTTCTGGGGTGGTGGAAGGGGTTTGTCCAAATCCTCAGACGGATACTCACATTCGATTTTGTTACCCAGCACCTCTTCAATTTTTGGTATAAAAAATGAGCTGGTTTCATCGGCAAAACTTATTGATATCCCTTTTGCTCCAGCCCGACCAGTTCTTCCGATTCGATGAATATAGTGTTCGGGTTCATAGGGCAGATCATAGTTAATGACATGACTTATGTCTTCAACATGCAGTCCCCGGGCAGCCACATCCGTTGCAATTAAAAGATTTATTCTGCCATTTTTAAAATCTTCTAAGACTTTAAACCGTTTGTCCTGGGCAATATCTCCTGAAAGCACACTGCATTTTCTGCCATATCTTTCAAATTTTTCCGACAGGGTTCGAGCCGTATCTTTCCGGTTTACAAAAAGGAGTACCCTTGTTAACTGCTTATTATTGATCAGGTTATATACATGTTTAAATTTATCTTTTTCAGCTGAAATATAGATAATTTGCTGGATGCTGTCAGCTGCCGCCTGCTCATGATCAATTTCTATTTGAACAGCATCCTGTGTTGACCAGCTTTGTGCCAGCCTCAAAACTTCCGGTGTTAAAGTGGCGGAAAAGAAAAGGGTTTGCCGTTTGTTTTTGTGGGGTGTTTTTAAAATGATTTTTCGGACATCCGGAATAAACCCCATATCCAGCATTCGATCGGCTTCATCAAGGACAACAATTTCAACCTTGGAAGGGTTGATTAATCCTTTGCCCATAAAATCAATGAGACGTCCGGGAGTAGCAACAATGACATCAACCGGTCTTTCCTTAAGCATGATTTGTTGCTGGTTATAGCCTGTTCCGCCAAAGATGGCTATAATTTTTAAATTAGTATATTTGGCAAGATCCTTGAAATCTTTTTCAATCTGGTGAACCAATTCTCTTGTGGGGGCAAGGATTAATGCCCTGGGAGTACCGTTCCTGTTTTTAAATGACTTTTTGATGAATGCCGCAAGAATAGTGATAATGAAGCTGGCGCTTTTGCCTGTTCCTGTCTGTGCCTTGGCTGTGGCATCCTTGCCTTTCAGTGTATGGGATAAAAGTTTTGCCTGTATAGGAGTGCAATAGTTGAATTTTAAATCTGCAATGGCATGCATGACAGTCAATGGCAGATCAAGATCATGAAATCTTGTTTCCCCTTCCTTTTGTTCCACTGGGAAATCATGGAGGAACCATCTTTTTTCCCTGGGTTTAGCCAGGTTTTTCTTTTGTATTTTGGTTTCAGGTCTGGACGGTGATGGGATAATAACAGGTGATTCTGCTTGGCGCTTTTTGCTAAAAAGCGTTTTTAAGAATAAAAAAAATTGTTTCAATAGTTACTTTCTTTTGTGGATTAAAATGTTAACTGCCGGTCTGTCACCAATGATTTTTAACAGACAGATAGCTGTTTGGGAAGATAAAATTGGGAAAATTTGATTTTACCCTCCGCTAACCAGGGGCAGCAATTGAATTTTTGAGTTGTCAGGAATGATTGTTTCAGCAAATTTAGGGCTTGAGACAAGCCTGCCGTTTAAGCGGACAACCGAACAGAAGTCAACATTGTCAAGGGTTTCCAAAAGAGATGCCATGGTCAGGTTTTCAGACCATGGCAGTTGTCTTTTATCAACTTCTATCATGTATTATACAACACCATTTTTCTTTAAGACTTCCAGGACTTCTGGAAAATCAATGCCCAGACGTTTGACGGTTGCAACTGTGGGGATGCCGTTATTGTCCCAGCCGCGCCGTTCATAAACCGCATCTTTGAGCAGTTCATACTGCTCTTCTCTTCTTTGTCTTAAAGCAGCTACCTTTTCCTTGGAACTCATGTTGCTGATATCAAGATCATATTTTTCTTTGAGCTGGTCATCATACCTTTTTTGTCGTGATTCATATTCTTCAACAGTTACAGGACCGACAGCCCTGTAAGGCAAGGCATCATGCTCTCTTGTGCCAAAGCCCATTTTCAGGTTGAAAATTCTCTGGAAATTATAAACACCCTCACTCATGGCAAGAAGATCATCGGGTCCTGATTTTCTGCCCGTAACGGCAGAAAAGAAATCAGCATACCAGCCCAAGTGTTTAGCCACCTTGGCCGGTTCAGACGTATTTTTATTGTCTTCCGGAATAATATCATTCCAGGGAAGTTTGCAAAGTCCGCAAAGGCCGAACCAGGTTCTGAACATGGGGAACCAGTGAAGGGCTTCAGCTTTGTCCTCAAATGTCGGCATGAAATTGTGAACCATATCAAGGAAGATTAGCCAGGCTTCATCATGCTGGGGGCCTTTCAAAGCAAGCCCATATCCCCCCTGCTGGGCAAGGGATTCCTTGGTGATGTATTCAGAAAACTCAAGGCCCTTGGATTCCATGCCGATATCCTGCATAAAGGCCAGGTCAGCACCAAAATCTTTTGCAAAGATTTGTTTCATCTGCCTGATCCCCTTGCCGACAATGGCACCGAATCCTTCTCCTTTTGCCATCTGGTGGATGATTTCCAGGGCATTAAAACGATTGCCAAAGCTTAAATCCATTCCGCCTGTATGATCGGGTGTTATTAACTTGTTTTCAAAGCATTCCATTACAAATGCAAGGGAAGTTCCCACGGAAATGGTGTCCAGGCCATAGGCATCGCAATAAAAATTAATTTCAAGAATGGTCTGGGCATCAAAAATGCCCAGGTTGGACCCGCAACCCGCCACTGTTTCATACTCAGGCCCATCCACAAATACTTTTTTCCCTCTATAGGGGCCTGTAAATGGTGAAAAGTCTTTGACTCCGTGGGAACAGGCAACGGTACAGCCTTTCCAGCACCCGTCAAAACCCTTGTCAAAAATATGTTCATAAACTTCTTCTCCAATGACACGGCTTTCCGGATGTGAGCCGAATTTGAAGTTATGTACGGGCAGGCAGTCATGATCATTCATAATGGGTACAAGGTGGGTGGTCCCAACCAGGGACATCCTGTTCTGTTTGGGATCCAGTTCTCTTATTTCTTTTGCGTGAGATTTGGTGACAAGTTTAAGACCATCTAAATCAGCAGGATTATTAGATTTCATTGAAATGGCGCCGAATCTTGCAACAATGGCTTTGATTTTTTTATCGGCAAAAACAGTTCCGATACCGCCTCGCCCAGCCTGTTTGTACCTGACTCTTTTACGTCCGGCATCCCACCAGGAAAAATTCAGGCATCCGAAAAATGTATTTTCTGCACCAGGGCCTGATGAGACAACGGAAACGTTGACTGGTTTGTCCTTATCAAAATGTCTGGTTAAAGCATCTGAAAGCTCATAGGAATCAGTTGGAAGATCCTTTGCTTCAAATATTTTAATTTTGCCTTCAATTCCGTCAATGAAAATAATGGCATCTTTTTTTGCTTTTCCATCAACCTGTATCACATCAAACCCGGAAAATTTTTTATAGGGTCCAAAATATCCACCCACATTTGAATCAATGGGTGCCCCAGTTAAAGGAGAAATGGCAGTCACGATACTTTTGCCACCGCCGGGGTAACCAGGAGTTCCTCCAAGGGGGCCTGATGAGATACATATGGCGTTTTCAGGGTCGTTCCACTTGGTATCACCTGAAACCGCATTCCACATCAGCCAGAGATCATACCCTTTCCCCCCGATAAACTTGTTTTTTATCTTTTCTTTGATGGGGTTGATGATGATATCGTTTGCATCAAGGTTAACGCGGAGGGATTGATCTGTATATCCATTTTTTATTTCTGCTCTTTTATAAGAGATAGATTTGATTTCTTTTAGATTGATCTGACTCATTTTATTATTCCTCCAGCTAAAATATCGTAATTCACAATGGTTTTTTTATATCAATTTATACCACACTTTGTCATTTAAACATATAATAGACATATAAATAAATTTTAAAATGGTTAAACCATTATTTAGTATAACCACTGGAAGATGTCAATAAACGCAAGCAAATATTTAAACCGCTGGATATTTGCCATAAGAAATTTTGCATAACCCGTTCCAGGTTGATCACCTTACGTCCACCGGATGGATATGGCAATAAATTCTAACCTGAAGGTCACACGTAAGATTACCTCCACTGACCGCCATGAACTCGCTCATTCTTCGCTCATTCTTCGCTCAAACACCATGGCGGCTTAACCGCTACGGTAATCAAGAACTTGTAAGCCATGATCCATAATGCTCCCGTAAGGCAATCACCCTTCCACTGGAGGTATAGTAAGTTCGTAAATGCTTTTTGCAAAAAAACTTGACTTTTTATACTATCCATAGTTAACAAAGCAATGAAAGGGTCGAAATTATTGAAAAAGGATGTATGAATGTTCATATTAGCAAATTTTTTTCAAGCCATAGCTGTAATCCTGAATTATGCGCTTACGTTTTATATGTGGATTGTTATTGCAGGGGCGGTTCTGTCCTGGGTTAGCCCTGATCCCTACAACCCCATTGTCAGGTTTATCAATATGGCAACGGAGCCTGTTTTTTACCAGATCAGAAAGAGGCTTCCCGTAAATTTCGGGGGGCTTGATATATCGCCTATTATAGTGATTTTAGCTATTATTTTTCTTCAGACCTTTGTTGTGAACAGCCTTCACGGGCTGGCTCGCACAATAGCACAATGAAAAGCGAGGTATTCTTATGGGCATAACACCAATGGTTGTTAAACAAAAAGAGTTTACGACAAGATTCAGGGGGTTTGATGTTCAGGAAGTAGATTCTTTTCTTGAAGATGTGGGAAGAGAGCTTGATAATCTGAATCATTCCAATCAACGCCTTCAAGAAGAAAATCACCGGATGAACCTGGAGAATGAGGGCTATAAAAAAAGAGAAGTTTCCATGAGAAATGCCATGATTCAGTCCCAGAAAGTCCTGAATCAAATGAAAGAAAATGCTAAAAAATCTTCACAGCTGATTATTGCCAATGCTGAAGTTGAAGCGGAAAAAATATTAAATAGAACCCATAAGCGGCTTTCACAACTTCATAGTGATATAATGGAGTTGAAACGTCAACGGATTCAGCTTGAAATGCAAATCAGTGCAGTTCTTGAATCCCATTCAAAAATGCTTGAGATGACAAAGGAAGAAAATAAGGTTGCCGATGAAACGGATTCTACCTTAAGGTTTATCAAACAGGCATAATTTTTCAATTAGGTACTAAGTTAAAAGGGTTTTGAAAATGGCAGAAATTGATGCTTTCTTTAAGCTGATGCACGAACAGGGCGCTTCTGACCTCCACCTGACCTCAGGCCAACAGCCTGCATTAAGGATTCATGGCGATATTGAGCGTATAAAATATGAAACTCTGACCAGTGATAAACTACGGGGGATTTTATATGAAATAACCTCGCAGGAGAAGATTAAGGTTTTTGAAGAAACCGGGGATGTGGATTTTGGTTATGAAATTCCAGGCATGGCCAGATACAGGGCAAATTATTTTATGCAGAAAAACGGTGTTTCAGCTGTTTTCCGTGAGATCCCGTCGGAGATATTGACTGCAGAACAATTAGGGCTTCCTCCTGTTATTTCAAAACTGGCCGAACTTCCAAGGGGACTGGTTCTGGTCACAGGGCCAACCGGTTCCGGCAAATCAACTACTCTTGCCGCAATTATAGACCAGGCAAACCGAGTCAGAAAAGATCATATTATTACGGTTGAAGATCCTATCGAGTTTGTACACAGAAGTCAGAGATGTATAGTGAGCCACAGGGAGGTGGGTTTGCATACACAGACTTTTGCATCGGCCCTGAGAGGAGCTCTGCGTGAAGATCCCGATATTATCCTTGTGGGGGAATTAAGAGATCTTGAAACCATTTCCCTTGCCATAGAGGCTGCGTCCACAGGTCATCTGGTATTTGGTACCCTGCATACCTCCAGCGCCGCTAAAACAGTTGATAGAGTTATTGAAGTGTTCCCCTCCACAGAGCAGGCCCAGATACGATCAACATTATCAGATGGCCTAAGGGCTATTGTGGCCCAGACATTGTTTAAAAGAATGGATAAAAAAGGCAGATGTGCTGCCATGGAGATCCTTGTGGCAACCCCTGCTGTGCGAAACCTTATTCGGGAGGGCAAAACGCATCAGATCCCCTCCATGATTCAGACGGGAAAGAAATACGGGATGCAATTGCTGGATGATGCCATTATGCAATTGTACCAAAAAAGATGGATCAGCCCTGATGAGGCTTATAGCAAGGCGAATAATAAATCTTTGTTCAGGCCATTTCTAAAGAATCCGCCCACTGATTTTACAGAAGCTTAAAGTTTTTTATAACTATTCAGCTTTTACTTTAGGAAGAGTTCTGATTTTATAAAATTTTCGATCCTAAAAGGAAGATGACGTGAAGAAACAGCAGATTGACCATATCCTTTCCAAAATGCTGGACTCCCATGACAATGTTTCAGACTTGAACATTACGCCGGGCAAACCATTGCAGGTTGAGAGTTCCGGTGAGCTGGTTGCAGTGGATATGGAACCTGGATTTAAAGTGTTGACACCCTTTCAAACTGAAATATTTGCATTAAATTTGATTAATAATAATCGAAAATTAACGGAAACCCTTATCAGGGAGGGGTCTTGTGACCTTTCCTATCAACTTGGTGGTAAGGCGCGTTTCAGGGTGAATATTTTTTCAAGATCAGGAAAGTATTCCATTGTCCTGAGAAAACTTGAGACAAAAATTCCCACCATTGAAGAACTGAATCTGCCAAAGGCATTTCACACCATGGCAGAAGAGAAAAATGGCATTATTTTTGTTACTGGAGGCACTGGTTCCGGCAAATCAACTTCCCTTGCTGCGCTACTGGATAAAATCAATGAAAAAAAATCGGTTCATGTGATCACCCTTGAAGATCCCATTGAATATCAACATTCCCAGAAAAAATCCACCTTTAACCAGCGGGAGCTGGGAGCTGATTTTGATACCTTTCCAACAGGCTTAAGAGCTGCCCTGCGGCAGGCACCAAAAGTAATCCTGGTGGGTGAGATGCGAGACAGGGAAACAGTGGAAATTGGCCTTTCTGCAGCTGAAACAGGGCATCTTGTTGTGTCAACATTGCATACCATAGATGCCGGCCAAACCATTAATCGTGTTTTAGGGATGTTTCACATGGAAGAAGAAAAACAGATCAGAATTCGTCTGGCAGATACCATCAGGTGGGTTGTCGCCCAGAGGCTGTTGCCAAAGATCGGTGGTGGAAGGGTTGCAGCCTTTGAAATTATGGGGTCGAATCTGAGGGTAAAAGATTCTATTCTTAATGGAGAATCCGAAGGCAAGACATTCAATGAGATTATTAGCGCAGGCAAGGCCCAGGGTATGGTCACTTTTGATGAATATATCCTTTCTCTTTATGAAAAGGGGAATATCAGTGAAGATATCGCATCCTCATATGCATCACGGAAGGATATTGTGGGTCGAGGCCTTGATGTGATAAAAAGCGCCAGAGGCGAGACCACAACAAATATTAATTCATTGGAAATCGATCATGGCTATAAAGGAAGAGAGTAAACTATGAACGCTTTGATCTGTATAAATGGCGATGATTTAGGAAAAAAGGTGGTTTCAGTGGTTAAGCAGATGGGCCTGAATACAGAGTCTGTAACCAATGCCAGAGAGGCACTGAAAAAACTTGAATATCATATTTATCATCTGGTGATCATTGATGATGCATTTGATCAAAATAAGGGAATGGGAAGTATTATTGACAGGATGAATACTATGGATATGTCTTTGAGACGCAGGATTTGTATTGTCTGGGTCAGCAATAAATTCAATACCAATAATAATTTAGCGTCTTTGAATTTCAGTGTCAACGCTATCCTTCATCATGGTGATATTCCTCATCTTCAGCCATTTTTATCCCGTACCTTAATGGAACATAAACATTTTTACACGGTCTATAATGAGTCCTTGAAAATGGCAGGAAAAGGTTAAAGGTTAAAGGTTAAAGGTTAATTACTTTATCGGCTATCTGCATAGAAGTCACCGTGTCCAGCATGTTGGTTGTTTCACCGATAACCTTATCATCCATTAATCCCAAATGGGTCAGGCATGCCCCGCAAACAAGGATAACCACTCCCAGGGCTTCAAGTTCCTTGAGCTCTTCAAGGATTTGGGAGTCTTTGGTGGAAAATTTTACCCCGTGATTTAACAATACCAGGCGCCAGAGATCAGGGCCCATTTCTTTCAAGGTTTTAACAAAATTGACCATAAGTTTTCGGCCAAGTGTATCATCCCCCTTTCCGATCTGCTGTGAAGAGAGGATGACTAAAATTTTCTGGTTGTCAAAGTCTTCTTTTGTTTTAACAGGTGCAGAAGTGGTTTCCTGGTTTTTAGCTTTTCCAGGATCTTTTCGACCGGACACGATCAAGGTACCTCCATCTAAAGCAACAGATACTTCAAATCCCTGGAAGTTTAAGAAGCGGCTCACATTTTCCGCAGCAGCATCATTATCAACTAGAACATCAATTTTAGTAACATCTTCCTGTTCAAGGTATTTTTTTGTTTTCAGAACAGGTGCCGGGCATTCCAGTGTTCTAGCATCAATTTTTTTTGTCATTATCTATACACCTTTTTTGGGGTTCAAGTAAGCCCCAATTCTAAGAAGGTCTTACCCCTATGTCAAATAGCAATATCTGATACAAATTTTAATTGTCATAGAAAATGTGGATACTTAATCTTAAAAAGAGTCCATTATTTTTGAGCGAGCCCTTAAAGGTACAATTAAAAAGATTTGACAGGCAGGGCCTTATATGACCATACTTTTATTAAAATTGAAATATATACAATTGTTACAAAAAGGAGAACCCAATGGTTATTATCTCAAATGTCACTTATCCCCCGGAAAGTACAAAAGAAATTGCAAAACGATATCTTATGGCACCTGTTCTGCCTGATTTTTTGAATAAAAAAGGCCCCTATGTTTCAGCAAGTATGACAGGCGGTATGAATTCCATTACTTTTTATGAACTGGATAATGACAGGCTTGCAGAAGGCTTAAAAGCTATTGGTGAGAGCCTGGCAATATATTTTGGTGTGCCAGGATATAAATATGATCTCAAGCCTTATTTTGAGCTTGAAGAGGGGCTGGCAATACTTGGGCTGTAATCCTGTTTATTATTATTTTCTTTTTTAGCCCAGGCACAAATTTTTTTGAAGTCCTTGAATTTCCATTTAAATGGAAATTCAAGACATTGGCAGGGCTTTACATCATTAATCCGGCACCCTTTGGAAGTCAAAAATATACATTCTCCGTCCTCTTTTTCTATTAACGAAAGGTTTTGCCTGTCCTTTGTAAGTATGGTGTATGTTTCAATGAATTGGTAAACATCCATATTTAAAAATAAAGCAATAGTGTCCGGCTCATTTTTTTTCAACCGGACATACCCTTCCTGTCTGCAGCAGGTGCCGCATCCCAGACATTTGAATTGTGACAGGTCGGTAACCGTCATGTGTTTTTAGCCTTTATGGATATTACAAGAATAAATTCAGGTTTGGTCTCAAAAGAGTTTCAGGATTGGATTCAAATATTGAATCCAGGTTGTTTTTGATATCATCCATTGTTTGTGCGCGGTTAAGCTTTTTTAAAATATGATGCCCGAATTTAAAATTTGCACAAAAATAAGGGGAAAATTTTTTAAACAGCTTAACGCTAAAATGATCCGTATAATGATCTAAAAGGATCTGTGCCATTCTCACGGCCGTGGTATAAAAAATATCTTCCCTGGGAGAAAAATCTTCTGCCCACTGGGCAAACAGCCATGGCTTTGCCACAGCCATGCGGCCGATGGAAAGTCCTTGACAGGACGTTTGTTCAACCATTTTGGCACCATCTTCTGCCAGAAAAAGATTTCCATTGCCAAAGACAGGGATTTCAACGGCCTGCCTGACAAGTGCTATGACATCCCAAAGGGGAGGCCGGTTCCTCCTGTCAGGTGCAACCCTGGGATGGAAGGTGAGTGCATCAGCCCCGGCATCTTCAAACCTTTTAGCCATATCCACTGCAAATTGAGGGTTGTTATCCCAACCCATCCTGAATTTAACAAATACAGGGATAGATACAGATTCTCTCACAGCCCTTACGATTTTGGATGAAAGGTCAGGGTCTTTTAATAGGGCAGCCCCGCATCCTTTTTTACAGATCGCTGCCACAGAGCAACCAAAATTAAGATCAACCCCGAAAAAGCCCTCTTTTTCTATTCGTATGGCAGCTTTTGCCATGCTTTCCGGTTCAGATCCAAAGATCTGGCAGACAAGATATCCAAGCTCTTCCTGTCGCCAATTAAACACCAGAGATACATCGGGATTTTCAAGGGGAATAGCTTTTGCACTGCACATCCCTGTAAACAAAAGGCCAAACCCGCCAAATTCAGAGATGAGCTGTCTTAAGGCAATATGACCAAGCCCTGCCATGGGCGCAAGCACGAGCCTGTTACGGATGATTTTATCTTTTATGGTCAAGTCTTTTAAAAGATATTGGGAAAGCGTATGGTTTTTCATTCTCTATCTCCTGCGTGACAAGGGAGTTCAAGGGTAAAAGTTGCTCCAAGCCCGAGTCCGTCGCTGTGCGCGGTCAGATTTCCACCGAGTTCTTTTGCGACCAGGGACCCACTGTGCAGGCCAAACCCGTGGCCGGACATGCGCGTGGTAAAGCCGTGATGAAAAATTCGGGTCAGGTTCTCGGGAAGAATACCCATGCCGTTATCCGAAACCTGCATGCTCAAACAATCATGGCCGGAGCTGAAAATCTGTAATGTAATGATTTTCTCCCTGTCACTGCCGTCAGTGCAGGCATGTTTGGCATTGTTGATCAGGTTCAGTAAAATCTGCAGAACGTTGTGCTTGTCCACGGTGATGGGTGGTACCGGCTGGTATTGACGCTTCACTGTGATTCCGTGCTGGCCCAATGCACCCGTGTTGAGCTTTAGAGCATCTTCCATCAGTTGCTCGGGCGGGACGATTTCAAGAACGCCCGAGAGGCAGCAGTAGGTCTGTTGCATGTTTACAATTTCTTTGATGTGCTCGATCCGGTCGTGCAGCGCTGTGGACTCCTTGAGCATAAGATGATGTTCTTCCTGAAGAGCGGATGCAAGAGCGGTCAAGTAGGCCGGAATCTGAAGGCCCCGGGGGTCTTCAGTAAGGAACCGTTCTATATTATCCCCGGATTCGGTTATCAGCCCGGCCATCCTGGCAACGTTACCCACCCGGGATTCCCGGAGCTGGTCCATGATAATGGTGCAGGACACATTGACGCTGTTCAGAACATTGCCCACATTATGCAACACACCGGTGGCCACCTCAGCCATGCCCGCAGCTCGGGATATTTCAAGAAGGGAGCTCTGGGCTGCGGCCAGTTTGATCAGTGCCTGCTCCTTGGCTGCAACCTGGGTTTCAAGTTCCTGGGTGCGTTTCTGGACCCGTTGTTCCAGTGTGGCCTTTGCTTCCAGTAAATTACCCTTGATTTTCCTAAGTATAATGGCTGTGTACGATGTGATGTAAGCGACGACCAACAGCAGGCCGTCAACAACAAACATGCGTGCCAGCCGGTGGGACCAGGCGAGGTGGAAATCGGGGTTGACTTTGTACCACGGGATCAGGCTGGCGCCTTCCAGAAAAATCATCGCATTGTAGGCCGCAATGCATATGCCAGTGATCAGAAAGGTGTGCCAGCGCTTGGAAACAGAGCCCACATTGGCGATCACTGCGGCATAGAGGACGGTGAGGTAGGTGGCCTCTATACCGCCCAGGAAGTAGATAACGGCTGTATAGCCTATGATTTTGAGAAGGTCGATAAAAATCGAAAAACTGACCAAGCGGTCCCGGTCCTGAATGCGTTTAAAAACCCAAAGCGTCGGAAGATTGATGGCAATTAGGTAAAGCACGACAGAGCTCACACCAAAGAAATGTTGGTTTGATATGAGATCAAGTACATAGGCCGCAACGGCGAACAACCACATGATCAGACTGGCGCCTGCCTGCACCAGAGCGCTCTGGAGCTGCCCTTTATACTTATTTTTGAAATACTCTATAGACGGCGTGTCTGACTCAGCAAGTGCCTTCTGGATCATTCGGGCCATATGTGTAAATGTCCTTTCCGATTGTGAGACTTATATATCGTTCTCTCTCTCATTTACAGTGATCGCTTTCGTTTCTGTCTGGGTTGGTTCTTGACGAGCCAGTCTGGAAAAGACGTGTTCTCCTTGGTTTTCTCTTACCATTCCCTACCCGAAATATCAAGGAGCACTGTTTGAAATGTCAGCATAACTTGCATACAGGTTGATCCTGCGATATCCCGACCAGGATCAAACCTTTTACACTGTGTAAAGAAAAACGGTCAAAGCATCATAGACCGCTGAAAAACAACCAGTGAAAGGTTTAAATATAGGTATTGAATTAAGACGGTTAAGCCAATCATGCCCGATTGTTTAGCCACGGTACATATGTTGCATATTTGGTGGCTGTTATTGGCATAACCGATGCCGCAATGAAAGGAGAGACAGATGAGTATCTATACGGGGAGAGGGGATGACGGAACCACCGGACTTTTGAGCAATGAGCGGGTACCCAAGAACCATGAGCGGATTGATGCCTTCGGAGATATTGATGAATTAAATTCTGCGCTGGGTGTTTTGCGGTCAGGTCTGGCAAAGGATAATCTTGAATCGGATCATCAGATCCGCCACATTCAGTCGAACCTGCTCAAAATAGGCGCATATCTTTCAGCCTGGCGAGATTCACCCATACTGGACCGGCTGGCAAAAATCGGGGTTGATGATATCCGGTCCATTGAAACGGCCATTGATTCAATGGAAAAGGTATTGCCTCAACTCGATGGATTCGTCATTTATGGCGGAAACCCTTCTGCCGCCTGGAGCAATTTCGCACGTGCGATCTGCCGCCGGGCTGAAAGAAAGGTCGTCGGCCTGTCCATCGAACTGAAGGTCGGACGGCCCCCCATAAATATCAGGCATATCCTGATTTACCTCAACCGATTGTCAGACTTTCTGTTTCTTCTGGGGCGGTACGCCAACAGTCTTGGTCAGATACAGGATGATATCTGGAGAAGCAAGCAACCCTGACTTAGATAATATGAAGATTATGATATTTAATCCCGGGAGATCCTGCTTCAGGCCCTGAAAGACTTCACCGGCACCTTTGTCCTGGTCAGCCATGACCGGCATTTTCTCCGCTTCCCCGGCCCTGGGTGAGAATCCCGAACAGATCGGCGGAAAAGATAGTTTTAATATTATTGTCTTTACAGGAGAATTTTTTTAACCATGGTGGGTCAAAATTGGGTTGTCACAGGGGGTCAATTTTCGGTTGTAATTTCTAAGGGCGATATAGATTGAAATAAATGAGATGACTTGTCCTAATTGAGATATTCAGAAACAGAATCCTAATTAAAACTATTATTTATTAACGCATTTTACTGGGATTGGACTTTAGCCAGAGTACCAGTAGTCCGGTCCTGACTCGGTTCAATTTTTTATATACACTTTAATTTGGAAGAATGGCCTGAAAGAATGCCTCTTAACCAGTTTAACACCGGCATACCCGGTTGTTTTCGCAGAGCGAAGCGGCGTGAAAAAAACCCGTGTTAATGTATTTGGTATATTTAATTTTGATTCGCTGTTTACATTTAGAATCCTAATTCTTCACCTATGAGAATTACATGAAAATCTGAATCAACGGGTCTTTTATGTATTATGCTTGTAATATTACAGTTTCTCTGGTCAGATCTACACTCTTTACAAATACCACTTTTTTTACAAGGTAGTTCATTGCTGTACTTGATATTATTCATCTGTGCTGCAACAAAACGAATCCTCTCTAATCCAGCATTCAAGTCTTTGGCTATTTTATTTGCACCTGCAATAACAATTATCCTGTCCGAACCGTAAAGACTTCCTGCAATCCTGTTCCCAGTACCGTCAATGTTTATAATTTGACCGTCCAACGTTATTGCATTTGCTCCCAGCATAAATACATTAGCAACAAGATACTTGTATGAGAATTTCTCTCATTTCTTGCTTATTTCCAATAACTTTGAATCCAGGACTATTATGCTCCATCGCATAATTATTCACAGCACAGGACTGAAAATCATGAGGTCAACAAAAATAACGATGGAAGTTTCTCAATGATAATAAGCGAGCAAGATGCAATCAGCATTGATATGTGTGAAAGATCTGTATTGCAAACAGCTTACCCTACAATACGAGAAGCGGTTTCTAACCATTTAAGCCAAATTTCAAAAAAAAAGCCGAAATAAAAGCCGAAGAAGGAAAAGAAATCATATCAAACCCTCATCCATACAAGGTTGATAGTGAAATTGGACGATTCAGTTGGTATAAGAATATTGGGATTATCCTTGATTGGTATCATTTGGAAAAGAAATGTAAAGAACAATTGAGCCTGGCATTGAAAGGACGATTCATCCGCAACGAGATT
>Ga0208648_1001250_pt1 | contig 21631 bp, 32 predicted proteins | sample AntAceMetag02UKL_FD_184772 | JGI IMG/M metagenome (GOLD analysis project Ga0208648, IMG submission 184772) | Saline lake microbial communities from Ace Lake, Antarctica - Antarctic Ace Lake Metagenome 02UKL (SPAdes) (version 2) | ecosystem: Environmental > Aquatic > Non-marine Saline and...
CGGTGGTCGGCACATCTGTACACCTTGGGGTGTACCGACAAAAGGGTTCAGGACTAGAAACAACAAATCAACTGATAAGTTTATTGTGAGACGAAGGAATAAATAGGGAGTTGCAGGATGCCAAGGTCCATTAAAAAAGGTCCGTTTGTTGATGACCATGTAGCTAGAAAAGTTGATGCCGCGAACAACTCCGGCAATAAACAGGTTATTAAAACCTGGTCGCGGCGCTCGACAGTTACGCCTGACATGATCGGGCTTACCTTTGCCGTGCATAACGGAAAGAAGTTCATCCCGGTATACGTTACTGAAAACATGGTTGGGCACAAGTTGGGAGAGTTCTCCCCAACGCGGACCTATCATGGGCACGGTAAGAAATAAGATTCAGATTGTCAAACGGTTTGTATGACAACATATGCTAGGAAGTAGAGTACTGCGTTATGGAAATTAAAGCTTGCGATAAGCACGTCGGTATTTCGGCCCAAAAAGTCCGTCTAATTGTTGATCTTGTGCGCGGAATGCCGGTTAGCGAAGCACTCAGCACGATTGAATACACTCCCAAGGCCGGCAGTCGGTACGTGGGAAAGCTGTTAAGTTCAGCAGTGGCCAATGCCAGTAACCACGAAGGCATTGATGTTGATACGCTTTTTGTTAAAAAGATATATGTTGACGAGGGCCCGACAATGAAGCGATTTCGGGCGCAATCAATGGGACGCGGAACGCGGATATTGAAGCGTTCATGTCATATAACCGTCGTGCTCGACGAAGCATAGTGGTAGCATAGAATACAAATATCAGGAGGTGTGATTTTGGGACAAAAAGTACATCCCGTAGGTTTTCGACTCGGCATAATTAAAACTTGGAATTCCAAGTGGTTTTCCGACAGATCGTACAGCGTCTTGCTGCATGAGGATCTGAATATAAAGAAGTTTGTCAAGAAAAGGCTTGCACCGGCCGGTGTCTCCAGTATTGAAATTGAACGCGCCGCCAACAAGCTTCGGGTCAATATTGCCGCAGCGCGCCCCGGTATTATCATTGGCAAGAAGGGCTCTGAGATTGAAAAGCTGAAAGTCGAAATTCAGAAGATTACCGATCGCGAAGTCTATATCAATATTACCGAAGTGCAGCGTGCCGAGGTTGACGCACAATTGATCGCTGAGAATGTTTGTTCGCAGCTTCTCAAGAGGATTGCATTTCGGAGAGCCATGAAGCGCAGCGTGAGCGCGGCTATGAAATTCGGTGCCAAGGGGATTAAAATATCATGTTCAGGTCGTTTGGGTGGTGCTGAAATAGCCCGGACCGAATGGTATCGTGAAGGACGTGTACCGCTCCATACCCTCAGGGCTGACATTGATTATGGATTCTTCGAAGCAAAGACAACCTACGGTATTATCGGGGTACAGGTTTTGATATATCGCGGCGAAATCCAGACGAAAGGAAAGTCTTCACATGCTAGCGCCTAAAAAAGTAAAACATCGCAAGATGTTTAAAGGCAGAATGAAGGGTACTGCCTATCGCGGGGCAACGCTTGCATTCGGAAGCTACGGTCTTAAGGCTGCTGAATGTGGTTGGTTATCATCACGGCAGATTGAAGCGGCTCGTATCGCCTTGACAAGGCATGTAAAACGAGGCGGTAAGCTCTGGATACGTATGTTCCCCGATAAGCCGATTACGAAAAAGGCGGCTGAGACCCGCATGGGAAAAGGAAAAGGCTCCCCGGAATACTGGGTTGCAGTTGTAAAGCCGGGAAGGATTTTATACGAAATTGAGGGGGTTAATGAGGAAACAGCGCGTGAGGCCCTGCGCCTGGCTGCGCATAAACTTCCGATTAAAACAACCTTTGTGATGAGGGAAACAAGTGAAGGCTAAGGAAATACGCGAATCCAGCACTGATGAACTGCTGCTCAAAGAAAAAGAGTTGAAAGAGCAGCTGTTTAATCTTAAGATACAGCATGCAACCAAGCAGCTAACCAACACCGCCCAGATGCAGCATGTCAAGCGCGATATAGCTAGGGTTAAGACAATCGCGCGGCAAAAAATATCTCGGGATTAATGTTGACGCGCAGTTGAAGGGACGAACATGATAAAGCAGAAAAAAACAAAAACAGCTACAGTGGTTAGCGATAAAATGGATAAAACGATTGTCGTTACGACCCATCGTTTGACCAAGCATCGCTTGTACGGGAAGTACATTAAAAAGCGTATCAAGTTCAAGGCGCATGATGAGCAGAACCAGTGTCATGTTGGTGATACAGTGCTTGTTCAGGAAACGCGGCCCTTGTCAAAGGAAAAACGTTGGATGGTTGTTGACGTTGTGTCGCGAGCGCTTTAGTAATTGGCTGGACATATAACTTTTGAATAATTATTTCATGTGTGGGGAATGAGCCATGATTCAAATGCAGACAAATCTGCTGGCTGCTGATAATTCTGGAGCTAAAAAGTTGCAGTGTATAAAGGTGCTGGGTGGCTCAAAGAGACGATATGCCGGTTTGGGCGACGTGATTGTTGTTACGGTTAAAGAGGCTATTCCGAATTCGAAAGTTAAAAAAGGTTCGGTGATGAAAGCCGTGATCGTACGCACAGCCAAGGAAACCCGCCGCGTCGACGGCTCGTATATACGCTTTGATGATAATTCGGCAGTGTTGATTAACCCGGCTAACGAGCCGGTCGGTACCCGTATTTTCGGTCCGGTCGCACGCGAATTGCGGGCAAAAAGTTTTATGAAGATCATATCACTGGCACCAGAAGTCGTGTAAGCGAAAAAACGTTAGGAGAAGCAACGAATGTCGACAACGCAAAAAATGCATATAAAAAAAGGCGATATGGTTATCGTGACGTCTGGCCGCGAAAAGGGTAAATCTGGCAAGGTGCTCAAGATAAACGCTGAGAAGAATACACTTACTATTGAGAAGTTGAATTTAATCAAGCGCCATACGCGTCCGAGTCAGCAGGCTCCTCAGGGAGGCATTATTGAGCGTGAAGCCGCGCTGAATGCAAGCAATGTCAGTTTGTTGTGTGCAAAATGCAACAAACCCGTTCGCACTCGCTTGAAAGTGCTCGAGGATAAGAAAAAGATTCGTGCTTGCCACAAATGTGGTGAGGTTTTTGATAATTAGGAGAAGTATTCATGGCTCGGCTTAAGGAAAAATATACTACGGAAATCGTAGCGAAGATGATGACGAAGTTCAGTTACAGCAGCGTCATGCAGGTGCCTCGCGTGCAAAAAGTAGTGATTAACATGGGACTGGGCGAAGCAGTCCAGAACGTTAAGGTGATTGAGATCGCGCAAAAGGAACTTGCCGCCATTACCGGACAGAAACCTGTGATCACCAAGTCCCGCAAGGCAATTGCAAACTTTAAGCTCAGGGAGAACATGCCGATTGGGTGTAAGGTGACCCTTCGCAGTGAGCAGATGTACGAGTTTATTGATCGTCTCTTGAATCTGTCGTTGCCGCGCATACGTGATTTTAAGGGTGTATCGGCAAAGGCCTTTGACGGACGCGGTAATTACGCGCTCGGCATACAGGAGCAGATTATTTTTCCTGAAATTGAATATGATAAAATTGATAAGATTAGGGGTATGAATATTGTCATCAATACCAGCGCACGCACAGACGAAGAAGCCAGGGCGTTGCTTGGATTGATGGGCATGCCGTTTGAGAAAAATTAAATACCAGCAATAAGGAGAGCCGCGTGGCCAAGAAGTCGTTGATTGTTAAAGCAAGCCGAAAACCAAAATTCAGCGTGAGAGGCTATAATCGTTGTCCGTTATGTGGCCGGCCGCGCTCCTACTATCGTAAATTTGATATGTGTAGAATTTGTTTACGCAAACTTGCCCTGCAGGGAGACTTGCCCGGGGTTACTAAATCAAGCTGGTAAAAAGTCCGGTAATTTAAATCAGGGAGTACCGTAGATATGATGACCGACCCCATTGCGGATATGCTTACCCGCATCAGGAATGCCTTAAAGGCTCGTTTTGAAAAGGTTGAAATACCGTCTTCCAGCATCAAGGTGAATATTGCCAAGATACTGAAAGAAGAAGGTTACATTCAAAATTATCATGTTGTACAGGACGGCAAGCAGGGGATGCTTGTAGTATCACTGAAGTATGGTGAGAAAGGTGATCCTGTTATAGCGGAGCTGATTCGGCTTTCAAAACCCAGTCGGCGTGTATATGTTAATAAGGGAAACGTGCCGAAGATACGCAATGGAATGGGCGTAGCGGTTATATCGACATCAAAGGGTATTGTAACTGATACCGTGGCGCGCCAGCAGGGCGTCGGCGGAGAGTTGCTTTGTTCGGTCTGGTAGAGAAGGGTTAAGAGTATGAGTCGAATTGGAAAAAAACCGATCGTTATCCCGGCCGGAGTCAAAGTGGCCTGCACTGGTGCGTTGGTGCAGGTAGAGGGACCCAAAGGGAAACTACAGCATGAGTGCCCGTCTGAAGTGACCGTTGAGATCTCCGACGGGGAGGTGCTGGTCAAGCGCTCATCTGACAATCGTATTGAGCGCAGTATGCACGGATTAACGCGTACACTTATTGCCAACATGGTTGAGGGTGTCGTGCAGGGCTTTACACGCGAACTTGAGGTTGTCGGAGTTGGTTTCCGGGCCGAGAAAAGCGGTAAAACGCTCACGCTTACCGTAGGGCTATCACATCAGGTCAATTTTGATGAGCCCGATGGAATAACCATTAAGGTTGACAAGCAGATCATCAAGGTTGAGGGAATTGACAAGCATTTGGTTGGTCAGACCGCTGCCAACATCCGGAAGGTTCGCAAGCCGGATGTGTATAAGGGTAAAGGCATTCGCTATCTCGGTGAACAAGTACGGCGCAAGGCCGGAAAGGCCGGCGCGAAACAATAAACCGACGGTTTTAAGTTTTACACCATATAGATGACAGGACAGGGAATTACCGTGGATCAACAGCAGAAAAAAAGCAAAAAAAGAATACAGCGCAAGAAGCGGATTAGAAGAAAAATTTCTGGAACCGCAGCACTCCCGCGTATGTCGGTGTATAGGAGCCTGAATCATTGCTATGTACAGTTGATTGATGATCAGGCCGGCCAAACACTGTTGGGGCTGTCAACGATCTCCAAGGATGCTAAGGGAGATTTTTCAAAAACCGGTAACGTTGACGCCGCACGTAAATTGGGAGAGATACTGGCTGAGCGTGCGATCAAGCTCAATATCAGCAAGGTGGTTTTTGATCGAAACGGTTTTCTCTATCATGGCAGGGTCAAGGCGATTGCCGAAGGCGCCCGCGCTAAAGGATTACAATTCTAAGGAGGTTCCACTTCGTGTTTGAAGGTCAGCAAGAATCCAATTTGGTCGATCGTGTTGTGCACATAAATCGTGTTGCAAAAGTCGTTAAAGGCGGCCGGCGTTTCAGTTTCAGTGCGCTGGTTGTTGTTGGCGACGGACAGGGCAGTGTCGGTTGTGGGCTGGGTAAGGCCCGTGAGGTTCCGGAGGCTATCCGCAAGGCGGTTGAGCATGCCCGCACCACCATGGTGAACTTTCCGCTGGTTGAAGAAGGCACGATACCCCACGAGGTCATCGGTCGCCACGGCGCAGGTCGTGTGTTCATGAAACCTGCTTCACCAGGTACCGGAATCATTGCTGGCGGTCCGGTTCGAGCTGTCATGGAGGTGTCTGGTATTAAAAATGTTTTGACCAAATGCCTTCGCACCAACAACCCGCACAACGTTTTGAAGGCCACTATTGAAGGGCTTGAACAATTGCGCAGTCTGGAAGAGATTCAGCGCAAACGCGCTTGAAACGTTGCAGGCTGTTGTTATGTATGTGAATTGAACGATTAGAGGATACACGCATGGATTTGAGTAATTTAAGCCCGCCCAAGGGTTCTGTGAAAACTCGCAAACGTGTCGGCCGAGGACCAGGATCAGGGCATGGCAAGACTAGTTGTCGTGGTCACAAAGGCCAGAAGTCCCGCTCCGGTGGTTCGATTCGGCCTGGTTTTGAAGGCGGACAGATGCCTCTGGCTCGACGGTTGCCCAAGCGCGGTTTTACCAATATTTTCAAGAAGCAGTATGTGCTTATACAGGTGCGTGATTTGATGACGTTCGAAAAGGGCTCCGTGATTGACCCCGGGGTGCTTCTTGAGAGCGGACTTGTTTCTAAATTGCTCGACGGTGTGAAACTGCTGGGTAATGGTGATATTGATCGGCCGTTGACGGTAAAAGTTCACAAGTGTAGTCGAGCTGCGCAGGCAAAGATTGTCGCTGCCGGCGGCACAGTTGAGGTGATCTAAGTGGCCGGTGGTTTTCAGAACATATCAAAAATACCTGAACTGCGTAATCGCATGCTGGTTACATTTCTGCTGCTTGCGGTGTATCGAGTCGGTGTGAATGTACCTACGCCCGGTATTGATGGTAGCGCTCTGACAGCATTTTTTGAGCGGCACAACCAGGGCATGCTCGGTATGATGGATATGTTTTCCGGCGGCGCGTTGGGAAATATGTCGGTGTTTGCGCTTGGCATCATGCCGTACATCAGTGCTTCTATTATTCTGCAACTTCTGACAGTTGTTATGCCGTATCTGGAAAAACTTAAGAAGGAAGGTGAAGCTGGCCGCAAGAAGATAACCCAGTATACACGCTATGGCACGGTTCTTCTGAGTGTTGTTCAAGGTTTTGGTATTGCCGTAGGGCTTGAGAAAATGACCGGTCCGGCAGGCGGCCAGATTGTAATGCAGCCAGGCTGGGGATTTCGCCTGATGACCGTAATCACTCTTACCGCTGGAACTGCTTTTTTGATGTGGCTCGGTGAGCAGATAACTGAACGGGGGATTGGAAACGGGATTTCGCTTATTATCTTTGCCGGAATTGTTGCCAGCATGCCGTCGGCAACCTTTAATACGCTCCGGCTCATGCAAACCGGTGAAATGGCACCGATCACCATACTGTTTATTCTTGCTCTGATGGTTGCAGTTGTCGGGGGCATTATTTTCATGGAGCGCGCACAAAGGCGCATCCCGGTTCAGTACCCAAAGCGCGTTGTTGGCCGCAAAATGTATGGTGGGCAGAGTACCCATCTGCCGCTGAAGGTTAACACGGCGGGTGTAATACCGGCGATCTTCGCGTCATCAATACTGATGTTTCCCCTGACCATCGTGCAGTTCATGCCGCAGGATATGAAGGACGCATATCCGATTATCGACACGCTTTTGAATGCGCTGGGACCAGGACATTATTTATATAATATTGTTTATGTGGCCCTCATAATATTCTTCTGTTTTTTCTATACGGCCGTGACGTTTAATCCAATTGACGTTGCTGACAACATGAAGAAACAGGGTGGTTACATTCCCGGAATTAGGCCCGGCAAAAAAACAGCCGAATATATCGATTGGGTACTGACACGAATTACATTAATCGGTGCTCTGTATATTTCAGCGGTGTGTGTGTTGCCGACAATTTTGATTTATCAATTTAATATTCAGTTTTATTTTGGCGGGACGGCATTGTTGATCGTGGTTGGTGTTGCACTTGATCTTGTGGGCCAGATTGAATCGCATTTGCTCGCTCGCCACTATGACGGCTTTTTGGACAAGGGTAAAAAATTAGGCGGGCGCGGTAGACGCTAGCAATCGTCACGCCTGTGACTTGTAGAGACACTAAAGAGGTAGTTGAGACTATGCCACGCGAAGACATGATTGAGATGGAAGGTGAAGTGCTTGAAACCCTGCCGAACGCAATGTTTCGTGTGAAGCTCGAAAACGGACATACAGTGTTGACGCATATATCCGGCAAGATGCGGATGCACTATATAAAAATATTACCGGGAGACCGGGTGACGGTGCAATTTTCACCATATGACCTTAACCGTGGACGAATCGTGTATCGGTCGAAGTAAATTTGAACATTTAAAAAAGTAAGCAGGTGCGAGCAATGAAAGTTAGAGCATCAGTAAAGAAAATGTGTGAGAAGTGCAAGATAATTAAACGCAAGGGTGTTGTGCGTGTTATTTGTGAAAATCCAAAACATAAACAGAGACAGGGGTAGTTGGTAATAGCCCCAGCTCAAAGGAGAGCATGCAGTGCCTAGAATTGCCGGTGTAGATGTACCAAAAAATAAGCCGATAGGTATCGCGCTGACGGCCATATTCGGAGTCGGACGTATTACCGCTGAAAAAATCCTGCTTAAGACCGACATTGAGTCTGTCAGGCGTGCCGATACTCTCAGCGAACAGGAAGTGGCCTCAATACAGAATGTGATCTTCAAGGATTTTAATGTTGAGGGCGACCTGCGCAAGGATACTTCGATGGATATCAAGCGATTGATGGAAATCGGTGCGTATCGTGGCTTGCGCCATCGTAAGGGGCTGCCGGTTAGAGGGCAACGAACTTCTACCAATGCCCGCACACGTAAAGGACCACGCCGAGCAATAGCCGGCAAAAAAATGGCAACAAAGAAATAGGAGGTTGTGAGGACGTCCATGGCAGGCAAAATAAAGAAAAAACGCGAAAAGAAGAATATTCCGAACGGGATCGCCCACGTACAGGCAACGTTCAATAATACCATCATTACTATTACCGATGTAATCGGCAATGTAATTGCGTGGTCAAGCGCCGGTTCCGTCGGTTTTAAGGGATCGCGTAAGAGTACGCCGTTTGCGGCCAGTCAGGCTGCTGATGATGTCGCTAAAAAAGCGCAGGAGCACGGGGTCAAAAGCCTCGAGGTGCTTGTGCGCGGGCCAGGTTCAGGCCGTGAGGCTGCGATACGTTCGCTGCAGGCTGCAGGCTTTACCATTACGCATATACGTGACCGAACCCCGATTCCGCATAACGGATGTAGACAGCCGAAGCGAAGAAGGGTGTAGCGTATACGTTTTCTGATTGATGAATATTCTCAAAGAGTGAAAGGAGAATCCTTTTGGCACGAAATACAGGACCACGGTGTCGGCAATGCCGCCGGGAAAATATGAAGTTGTTTTTAAAGGGTGAGCGGTGTTTTACCGATTCCTGTGCGTTTGATCGCCGGCAGTATGCACCCGGACAGCACGGACAGGGGCGGACTAAGTTTTCATCCTATGGAGAGCAGTTGCGCGAAAAGCAGAAAGTGAAGCGCATGTATGGTGTTCTTGAAAAACAGTTTCGCACATATTACCACAAGGCCAGTCAGAAAAAGGGTGTTACCGGAGAAAATCTGATAAAAACTCTTGAAAGCCGGCTTGATAACATGCTTTTTCGTCTTGGTTTTAGCAGTTCGCGCAGCGAGGGACGCCAGCTGATCAAACATGGTCATTTTTTGATTAACGGCAAGAAGGTTGATGTGCCTTCATACCTTTTGAAGGCCGATGATGTTATCAGCGTTCGTGAAAGAAGCCGTAAGGTAGAACGCATTAAGCAAGCAATGGAAACCGCTAAGCAGCGCGGCATCCCGCGCTGGCTTGAGTTGAATATTGAGCAGTTTGAGGGGAAGGTGATAGCTGTGCCGGAGCGCGATGAAATAACGACTCCGATCAAAGAGCAGCTCATCGTCGAATTGTACAGCAAGTAATCAGGCGGGCAACTGGAGCAGGTAGTATACACGAATACAAATTTGTTGAAGGTGAGAAACTATGCTTCGTAAATGGAGATCAATCATTAGGCCAAAGCGCCTGGAAGTGGACGAAGAAACCCTGACCGCAGCGTACGGGAAATTCACCGCGGAGCCATTTGAGCGCGGTTTCGCCATAACAATTGGTAACTCGCTGCGCCGGGTTTTGCTTTCTTCAGTTCAAGGTACTGCTATTACCTCTTTGCGGATTGATGGCATTCTCCATGAGTTTTCCACGATTCCTGGAGTGCGTGAAGATGTAACCGAAATCATAATGAACCTGAAGAATGTTGTTTTGAAACTTGCCTCGGACGGTCCGGAAACTCTTACTCTTTCGCATAAGGGCGCGGGTGAGGTCAAGGCTGGTGACATTGTTGAGAACAGCAATGTTGAGATTGTCAATCCCGAACAGCATATTGCTACACTGAGTAAGGATGCCAAGTTCAATATGGAGCTGACAGTTGAAAGTGGAGTGGGATACCGGCCGTCAGAGCGCGGCCGGGATGAAGAGGCTCCCATTGGTACGATCCCGATTGATGCAATTTTCAGTCCGGTGCGCCGTGCAAATTATACGATAACTCCCTCACGGATAGGCAAAATTACGGATTATGAGCGCCTGACCATTGAGGTTGAAACCGATGGTACGATCGCACCGGAAGATGCGGTAGCCTATGCTGCGAAACTGCTTCAGAATCAGTTCAAGCTTTTTATTAATTTTGAAGAAGAGCTTGAAGAGCTGGTTGAGGAAGAACCTGAGCAGCAGAGCTTTAACGAAAATCTGTATCGCAGCATTGATGAGCTGGAACTCTCAGTGCGATCATCAAACTGTTTGCGGAATGCAGAGATTAAATACATTCATGAGTTGGTGCAGCGTTCTGAGCCGGAAATGCTTAAAACCAAGAACTTCGGCCGTAAATCGCTCAACGAAATTAAGGAAATTTTAACGGAAATGGGGTTGTCGCTTGGAATGAAACTGGACGGGTTTACGGCACGTAATGAAGCCGACCGCCAGGCAGACCCGCAGGCAACACACGATACTGCTGAATAGCGTAGGACTGGTACCATGAGACATTTGAAAGCACACAGAAGACTAGGAATGAACGCCAGCCATCGGAAGGCCATGATGCGTAATATGGTGACATCGCTTATTGAACATGAGCGAATCGAAACCACGGACACACGCGCAAAGGAAATACGCCGGCTGGCTGACAGGATGGTAACACTTGGCAAGCGTGGCGATTTGCATTCTATGCGCCTTAGCCTGAAAACCGTTAGAACCAAGACGGCGGCCAAGAAGTTGTTTGATGAACTGGCACCGCGTTTTAAAGAGATACCAGGCGGCTATACACGCATTGTGAAGATTGGCCGCAGGCATGGTGATAATGCCGATATGTCGATTCTTGAATGGAGCGTGCCGCAGGTAAGCGAGGATAGCTCTAAAAATAAGGAAGCAAAGAAGGAAGCAAATAAGGAAGCAAAGAAGGAAGCAAAGAAGGAAGCAAAGAAAGAAGCAAGTAAGGAAGCAAAGAAAGAAGCAAGTAAGGAAGCAAAGAAAGAAGCAAAGAAGGATGTAAAGAAGGATGTAAAGAAGGAAACAAAGAAAGAGGCTTAATCGTCCTTTCATACAGTACTGATTATGGTCTCAGCGCACCGTGTGTGTGCTGAGATTTTTTTTATGCTTGAAATGCACCTAAGGCTGGTACATGATTCTCACAGTGTGATACGTGCGGATTATGTTCTTGTATTAAAATTAGATCTCGACACCAAAACAGTGCCGTACGAATATGCAGGCAGGTAAATGGCTTTGTTGTAATCGACATGGTTGCAAAGACGTTATAGTTCACTGTATTGTGTGTATTGATGATTAGAAGTAACTGAGGCCGCAAAGTATTCTTATCAGGATTCCCCCATGAGCTTGCGTCAGATCGAAATATTATATAAAAAGCTGCAAACATCTGCACGTATGCGAGAACGTCGCAAGCTTGATCCCGGCGGGCGCAGTGATATTTTTGACAAAATCATGGGGGACGTTGAACGCCTGTTAAAAAAAAATAAACAATTTTCTCCGGACAGTGATGCCTTCGAGAAAACCGACAATGAGATTCGCCTGCTCTTGATGAAGGAAATTCAGGTTATCATTGATGATTATATGCTGTGCAGGCAAAGCGGGACTTTGAAAAACTGGGTCGATATGTATGGTGATATACAGTACTATATTAAGAATTACTACATGTATCGTGACGGCTGCGACACTGACGTTTTTCAGGTCGGGCATCGCTACGGCTTCTATGATGATGGGCAGCCCTTATAAGTATGATCTCTGAGGGTTGTAGCCCTTGAACTTAAGGAGCCTAACAAAGCTCATACTTACTCTACCGGGTGCATACGTTTGTTAACTGTCTCACTGAATGGACTACAGGAGCTAGGTCATGCTCAATGAATCGGACATTGTAAGGCTTGCACGCGATATTCAGAGTGCGTCCAGGGTCGTTGCCCTGACCGGAGCAGGCATGTCGGTTGAAAGTGGTATTGCCTCTTTTCGGGGGGCGGGTGGTTTGTGGGAGAAATATGATCCCGAAGAATATGGCCATATCAATACGCTGCGCCATGAGCCCGCAAAAGCCTGGATTATGCTGAGTGAAATGGAGCGAGAAATATTGAAAGCCAAGCCGAACAAAGGGCATTATGCTTTGGCAAAGCTTGAAAAAATGGGTAAACTGCGCACAATCATTACGCAGAACGTGGACGGACTACATCACGTTGCCGGCAATCAGGAGGTTATAGAGTTTCATGGTAATCTGCAGACGGTTTCCTGCATGGATTGCGGGTATCAGATTCCCAGCTCTGAAGTGAATCTTGATTCTTTGCCGCCGAGCTGCGCGCAGTGTAATGGTCCGGTTAAGCCCGACGCGGTGTTTTTTGGTGAGGCTATTCCGTCTGATGCACTTACGCGTTCTCACCAGGAGTCTTCATCCTGTGATCTGATGCTGGTGATTGGTACGTCCGCAATGGTGTATCCAGCCGCCTCTATGCCCGAAATTGCGCATGACGCCGGTGCCCGCGTAGTAGAAATCAATCCAGCCGAAACACCTCTGACTGGTCGCATATCTTCCTATATTGTTAAGGGTTCTGCAGGCGAGGTGCTTGAGTGCGTTGTGCAGCAGCTCCAATCGTTGGCGCTTTAGGGTAGGGTGTTTTTGTTTATACCGGCATGCCCGGTTTTCAGTGAGCACGGATCCAGTGGTTTGCAACGTGAGAGCATTGTCAGGCAGCCCCGGCTTGACCACGTGAACCTGAAATCTTCCAAGCTATACATCTGCAGAAATTTAAAAATTCTCTCAATTGCAGGTTCTTGGGATCGTAGTGCTCTTCGGTAGTTTTTTTTAACGTGTTGCTAAAAAAAATTGATCCAGTGCCAGGGTATCTTAAAAAAAGCTTATAGTGTAAACAAACAAAACACTTCAGTGTTTACTATGTAAACATTCGCAATATCTTCTAAACATTTGTTTTTCCTTCCCTTTGTGATTTAATTCTCCCTTAGTCCATAAATGTGTAAACAAAGCTTACACTAGCTTTTGTTCTGCGATAATCTATTATTTCACTGTATAAATTAAATAGATATAAATAAGAATAATTTTACATTGATCTGCTTGTGACTTATTGTCAATTGGACACTATGTCAGATTGGCATGAATCTTGAAAGTGTTACTAAGGTAAACAGACTGGAAATGAAATAGCGATCACTCATATATACTATACATAAAATTTTAGAAGGAGGATCACATGTCACAAGCGGTAAAGAACAAAGGCTGGTCGGTCGCAGGGGCTGGAATAGGAATTAACCTTGCGCTTGGAATTCTTTATGCCTGGAGTATTTTTAAAGGTGCCATAGCTGCTTCAATCGAAGCCGGCGGTGAAGGCGCGTTTGCTTGGGAACTTTCAAAATTAAATGACCCCTATGCTATTTGTTGCCTTTCATTTGCTTTTGCGATGATTTTAGCAGGAAAATGTCAGGATAAGTACGGGCCAAAAGCAACTGCTATGATCGGCGGTTTGCTGGTAGGCATGGGATTTATCTGGATTTCACAGAGCACCAGCTATTTGTCCTGGGTGCTGGGTTTTGGCGTACTGGCCGGTGCAGGTATCGGATTTGGCTATTCAGCAGCTACGCCGCCGGCACTGAAGTGGTTTCCGGCTGCTAAAACCGGTTTGATCGCGGGTCTGGTTGTATCCGGATTCGGCCTTGCCTCAGTGTATATTGCTCCTCTTGCTACGTATCTGCTCGGTGATGTCGGTCTGCAAACGACCATGTTGATTTTCGGTGTTTCCTTTGCGATTCTGGTATTCGCACTCTCACTGTTGCTCGATAATCCTCCTGAGGGCTATGTTCCGGAAAGTGTATCGGCATCAAAAAATAAAAAACCAGTTGTTGAAAATAACGTCGCGCCCATGCAAATGCTGCGTTCCGGTAGTTTCTGGAAGCTATGGTTTATTTACTGCATTGGTGCCGGAGCCGGGCTGATGGTTATTGGTAATGTCGCCGGCATGGCCAAGCAGAGCATGGGAGAAGCAGCCTTTATCGCGGTTGCTATTATGGCGGTCGGCAATGCCGGTGGTCGTGTCGTGGCAGGTATTCTTTCAGACAAGATCGGGCGCAGCAACACGCTGCTTATCATGCTTGTTTTTCAGGCACTGCTCATGGCTGCTTGTATTCCGATTGTCGGATCTGAAAATACAAGTGCGTTGCTGCTGGTGATTCTGGCTACATTTATCGGCTTTAATTATGGTACAAACCTCTCGCTGTTCGCTTCATTCAGCAAGGACATGTGGGGTCTGAAAAATTACGGGATTAACTATGGTTTGTTGTTTACCGCCTGGGGCGTGGGTGGCTTCGTAATGAGCAGGCTTTCCCAGATGGTTATGTCTACAACAGGCAGTTTTTCTTCTTCATTCATGGTTGCAGGTACGCTTCTGGTGGTTGCTGCCATGTTTACCCTGACACTTAAAGAGAAAGCTGCTGCTGAACCTCTTGCGGATGTCATGTACCAGCCTGTTCTTGGTGCTACCATGGCTGACGGTGGTGAGAAGGCAAAGAAGGATTCAAAATAAAAGTACACGGAGTTCGGGCGGCTTTGCGGCGCGTTCAGGGGACAAACCGCAGAGCTGTCTGGAATCCGGTTTTGATTGATAACAGGGAACAACGCTGCAAAATTTGCAGACATCATAGTGGGAAATGTATGCAGTCAGGAAAAATTACAAACGGAGCATGCGCCATGGATGCAAAAAAGCATCAGGTGATTCCTGAACATGAAAATAAATGTGTCTGGATGGGTACAGGCCTGATCTCCTACAAGCTCTGCACGCATAACTATCAGTGTGAAACCTGCATGTTTGACCGGGTTATGCGCAATGATTTTAGCACTGCAGATGTGGCTAGCCGACCATGTAGCGAACATGTCTTCGAAAGTAATGCCGGCTTGCATGAAGCATTGTTTTTTAATCGAGAGCACTGCTGGGCACGGGTTGAAAATCCTGCGCTTGTGCGTATTGGTATGGACAGTATCCTGACAAATCTTGTTGTCAAGGTGCGGGCGGTCTCGTTGCCCAAGCCCGGGGACTCGGTTGAACAGGGACGTGTGTTCGCGCATGTTATTCAAGATAAGCATGTGCTTGAGCTCATTTCTCCGGTGAGTGGTGTCGTGAGTGCGGTGAACGCTCTGCTGCATAAATCACCGGAAATGATCGTAGATGATTCCTGGGAAAGCGGCTGGCTGATTGCCGTACAGCCCGACAATATGGAGCATGATCTGCAACACCTGTTGTTCGGAAAAAAAGCAAAGCAGTGGTATGAGCAGTGCGAGCAGTCCGTTGTTGAAACGGTTGGTGCCATGCTTGAGCCGTCAGCTAGCGGACTTGGTCCGACACTGCATGACGGTGGTGAACAGGTCAGTAGTCTGGCCGATATGCTGAGTTCCGAGCAGTATTACCAGGTGCTTGAATCATTAACCGGGAATCAAATGGAGACATGATCTGATAGCTGTGTCCGACACTCATGGCAGACGCGATCGCTTTTTTGATCAATGTCCTCTACATAGGTTGACGGGGACAGGACGCACCCGGGTGTGGAGCAGTGCAATAGGCCGAATGTATGGCCCAGCTCATGGATGGATTCCTTGTTTAGTCGCTCGCACAGCAGTTGATCGTTGTCGGGCAGGCCATACAGGCGGTTGTTGAGGCGGTGCATAGATACTAGAGCGCCGACGCCGCCCAACTGGGCTTCACCGAATACATAGGTGAGAATTGGTATGAATAGGTCAACCGCTGCAACCCCCAATATTTTTAGTGTATCAGCAGGCGCGGATTGGATAAGTTGCAGCAGGATTTGTGAGGAGTTGTACTGGCGCCGTTCCGGATCGTAGGTTTTTTCAAGGTCAATGTCGCAGTGCATGCGTTTGACCGGTTGACCGAAACACTGCGCCACCGTTTTTTCAAGCGGATTCAGCCAGTGTGCGGTCGGAGTGGCAATAGGGACTATATAGATATACGGCATAATTGGCAGGTTGCGTTGCGTGTTCTTTCTCAATTGAATATCGTCAAGCAATATGGCAGGGGGGCGGGCCCCTCATGTACCCGCCTCTACCTGTCCGGTTGTTACTCCCTCCACACTTTCCTTCCTCCGAACGCCTCAGGAGCCTTTAGGACGGCCCTGTTTTCGTTGCCGGCGCTCAATCCGGTAGCGACCCAACTTTTTTTGCCGCGTAGTGTATGCGGCGTATGCCGGACAGTACAGTATGCCCGTCTCTCTGCCGGATTGCTTGCCACAGTATTGAGCGCCTTCTTTCAGGTGCTTGGAGAAGTCGCTTCCTGCAGGGGGGAGCGGCTTCTTATTTTTTTAGCTTATATTTTTCAATTTTTTTGTACAGCGTTAACCGGCTTATTCCTAAAATGGAAGCAGCTCTGGCAATGTTACCGCTGGTTTTGCGCAGTATTTTTTTGATGTGGTTGCGCTCCATGTCCTTAAGCGATCCGGCTTCGTCCAGGATTTCAGTGGGGGCCGCCGGTAGCGGAAATGAAAGATCAGCCGGGGTGATTATAGTGCCGCGGGTGCTGACCACGGCTCGTTCAATAGCATTTCTCAGTTCGCGCACATTGCCGGGCCAGTTGTAGCGTTCAAGCAGTGTAATGGTTTCGGGAGCGATGTCCAGTGCACTCTTGTTCATGGTCTGGGCGTACATGCTGACAAAAAAACGAGCCAGGCGGGAGATATCATCTGGTCGCTCGCGCAGCGGGGGCAGTTCGATTGAAAAAACATTGAGTCGGTAATACAGATCATCGCGAAATGTGCCGCTGCGAACCGCAGCCTCAAGGTCTTTATTGGTGGCGCAGATTATGCGGAAGTCAACGTTGATAGTTTTATCACCGCCCAAGCGGCAGAACTGGCGTGTTTCTATGACCCGCAACAGGTCCATCTGCATTTTCATGCCGATGTTACCGATTTCATCTAGAAATATGGTACCCTTGTCGGCCATTTCAAGTTTGCCGCGGCGTTGATACAGGGCTCCGGTAAAGGCGCCTTTTTCATGGCCGAAAAGTTCGCTCTCTAAAAGGCCTTCGCTGTATGCGCCGCAGTTGATGGTGATGATCGGGAAATAGCGGCGGGTGCTGTTGGAGTGAATCGCCCGGGCAATAAGTTCCTTGCCGGTACCGCTTTCACCGCGGATCATAACGGTAGAGTCGGTGGGTGCTACGGTTGATACCTTGTCGAGTACGGCTTTCAGCTGCTCGCTTTGTCCGACAATGTCATCTGTTAGGTTCAATTCTTCAATATGGCTGCGCAGCTGTCGGTTTTCATAATACAGCCGGCGCTGTTCCACGGCATTTCTGATCAGGTGGCTCATGTCATCGGGATCAACCGGTTTGACAACATAGTCGAAGGCCCCTTCCTTGAGTGCTTGTATGCTGGTGTCAACGGAGGCAAAAGCGGTGATCATAATGGTGATGATGTCTTTATCAATCTCTTTTATGCGGCGCTGTAGCTCAAGGCCGTCCATGCCCGGCATTTTGATGTCCAGCAGCACTATATCCCATGTAGCATCCTGCATTTTTTGCAGGGCTATTGTGGCGTCAGCAGCGCTGTCAACCCGGTATCCGTCAAGCTCAAACCATTTATGCAGGGCGTCGCGCACCGAGGCTTCATCATCAACGACGAGTATTCCAATGTCAGATGGTTTCATTGTGTGGGCAACTCCTGTATAAAAAACTGTCCAAAAACGTTTTTTCTAAGTATCTGTCTCAATCTGAATGAGCGTGGTTGTTAAACCTTTTCAGTCACATGGCGGCGCGGCAACCGGATAGTAAAGGTGGTTCCTGAACCCTGTTTTGAATCGACTTTGATCTCACCTCCATGACGCCGTACAATTCCGTACACGGCAGCCAGACCCAGTCCCAGGCTTTTGTTTGATTCCTTGGTTGAGAAGAAGGGTTCAAATATTTTATTCAGATTTTCATCCGGAATTCCGCATCCGCAGTCGGTTATACGCAGGCTGATGTTTTCCTGATCACTGCAGTCTGTTGTAACAATAATTTCGCTGCTTTCAGGAGAGGCTTCAATTGCGTTTACTATCAGTGCAACCATGATTTGCTGAATAGCACCGGCATCACACTGTACTTCATCATCTCCTTGATCAAACACCCTTTTCAATGCAATTTTTTTCATCCGGGCGCTGTGTTCTATGATGCGGGTGCTGACCGAGATAATTTCATTGACGTGCACAAGGCCGACATCCCCGACACTTTGACGCGCGAACTGCAGCAGGTTTTTGACGATGTTACCGCAGCGTTTTGCTTCATTGCCAATCAGGGTTAAATTCTCGCTGATTGTATCAAGATGCTCAGCGCAGTTTTCTCTTTGTTCAAGGTAGCGGCCGGTCAAACGCGCGTAGGATAGAATCCCTGCCAAAGGGTTGTTGATTTCGTGCGCTACCATGGCCGAGAGTTTTCCCAGAGAAGCCATCTTTTCGGACATTGCAAGGCTGGACTGAGTATGCTGTAGCTCTGTTTCAGCTGCAAGCTGTTGAAGGTGGGATTTGTAACTGACACTGAGCATACTTCCCATCAGCAACATCATGATAAGTAATATAATACTTGAGAATAGAAGTACGCTGCGGTTGATTTCATCAATCTTAACTTTTACGTCATCAATATATATACCGGTACCGATGATCCAGCCCCAAGGTGTAAATCCTTTTACAAAGGAGAGCTTGGGCACAATATGGTGTATGTTGTCACGGGACTGCCATTTATAGGCAACGAATCCGGAGCCGTTTTTGCGTACGGTTTCAACCATCTCTACAAAAACGTGCTTGCCGTCCGGGTCGGTGTAATCGGTAACGTCTTTACCGTTGAGGTCTTTGCGATAGGGGTGGATAACCATGCGCGGGTACATGTCGTTGATCCAGAAATAATCTTTCATTTCCAGCCCGTAATGCAGCGTGGCTACTTGATCAATAGCCTGCTTTTGTGCTTGTTCGCGCGTCAGCAGTCCGTTGCGCTCATCATTTTCAAGTTTGGCCAGTATGTTCCAGGCCGATTTGGTCAATTCCCGGATCATTTCACGCTTCTGGTTCATGCTGTTCTTTTCAATCAGCGGAATCAGCATGAAAAAGATGGCAAGAGTAAACAGGGCAATGGTCAAAATTATGGGGATAGCAAACCGCAGGGTAAAGGACTGCCAGTTAAAGCTGCTGCGAATAGTTGGTATTGGCTGGGACATGTGCATGGGCTCGGTGTGTTTCAGCAGGTGAAACAGTTAGAATACCCGCACAGTATAGCGCATTTTTTTTGATTTCCGCAAGCAGGATTCAAAGAGCGTCGAGCTCGGTCTTTATTTCTTCAAGCTGGGGCTGAGAGGGGGGACGGTGTCAACTTAACAACTTAAGATAATCAGGCCAGGGAGAGGGGGACGGTGTCAACTTAACAACTTAAGATAATCAGGCCAAAAACAGAAAAAAAGGAAACGCAACTATTGAGTAGTAGCGTTTTTGTTTTTTGGGGGAATAAAAAAGTGAGAAACGAGACTATCTATAGAGATAGACAGTAGGGTGGACTTGCGCAGCTATTCCACCTATTTCATATTTTTTGTGGACACACTTCGTGAGTCCATCCTACAGCTAAAAGTACTTGCTGTGATCGAAATGGCAATCTTGTCAGGGAGGTGCAGGGCAGGGCAGGGTCCATCGAACTGATTGTATAACTACAAGAAAATAATTTTATTTTGTCAATCCCTTCAAGTGCAGATATCGTCATATGTACCATCAGATTTTTATTTCTTTGTTTTATTAGTGGAAAATTTTAGGCGTAGTACTCATTTATCTGTTTGTCATAAATCTTCTCTTTAATCAATTTTAAATTATTTTTGATTATAAATTAGATAGTTAGGAGGAGTAGACAAAAAACAACAGGAGAAAGTTATATATATATTGTCAATACATGGACAACATATAAGTTGTATATATGTTGACAATACAACTTATATATATTATATTTTAATCATGGATATCGTCAAATTTACTTTACCGCGTAGAATTTTAGATAAATTATCTGGCAAAATAAATGACTTTTACCTTGCCGGGGGTACCGCACTTTCAATGATATATTTCCAACATCGCGAGTCATATGATGTTGATTTATTTACAAAAAACTTTTCCCAATATAGGGTCAAACAAATTGTAGACTGTTTGAAAAAAGATGGTTCTATTTCAATAGAAGAAACAGGTTTTCAACTTGAAAACAATATGGCAAAAATGCTTACCTACGATATTACCTTTGAAGATGGGTCCTTATGCAAACTTGATTTTGTAGAGGATTTTTTTGATCTGCTTTTGCCTTTGCAAGAATTTAACGGCATAAAAATCCTTTCGCGTGAAGATATATATTTTAGGAAAATTTCAGCAGTGGCTGGTTATATTGTTAAACAAAACAGTATTGGACGTGACACGATGGTTGGTGGGAGGCAGGAGGCGAAGGATGTTTATGATTTGTACTGTCTTTCTAGTATTTCCAAACCGCTATCTGCATTTCTAAAAGAATATGGAAACGGAACAATGATCGAAGCAATAATAAGATGGCAACAAACCTATGATCGGCTTCAGATGAAAACAGGCCTCTTGGATTTGATCACACCAAGAGATATTGATACTCGAGAAGTTGCGAGACATTTTGATAACGAGGTAGATCAAATTATTAGGGGAATAATTTAGGAGCAACCAAATGAAAAGTGACTGGCTTTGGGATAGAAACATTCCCACAAGTAAAATTGATTATATTTTAAAAGATGATAATCATGAACGTTTTTCAGAGATTGCAGCGTTGTTGCTTTCAAGAAAAAACGCTCCCAGAGAAGTATTTGATAATTATCTTGATAAAAAAATTTTTTTTCGAAACTGGCCTAGAATCAAAAAAAATATGCGTCGCAACAACTGGAATGACCATCGCATTACATTTTGGCAGGCTGTATATGAACACCTCATGAAAATATTTAAAGAAGAGGGTGTTAAGATACCGCTGCGCCAACAAAAACCCCCCACAGCTGAGATATGTTTAACTGTAGGCCAAAAAATAAGGAAACTAAGGGAGGAATCAAGGTTGACACAAAAGGGTTTGTCGGAAAAACTTTGTATTTCGCAACAAATTATCTCTCGTATAGAACGCGGTCGGGATAATGTTAGCCTAAGAACGCTTCAGAAATTTAGCAAAGCCCTTGGTAAAGATGTTAGCGTTAATTTTATATGATTTGGTTGGGTAGGGTTAGGGTTAGGGGCACATCTTCATATGTCAGATTTTGATTGACAATTACGGGAGATGGTACGGAGATTGGAGATGGGAACGGTGTCAACTTAACAACTTAAGATAATCAGTCCAAAAACAGATAAAGAGTAAACGCTACTATTAATTAGTAGCGTTTTTGTTTTTTAAGGGGTGGATTCAAGTTTGAAGTGCAACTTTTATAGGTGAATTTAAGTGGTGAGCTGCGTTACTATCTAAGCCACTTAAACGACCAAGTAAAAGGAGCACCG
>Ga0208648_1001252_pt1 | contig 21627 bp, 13 predicted proteins | sample AntAceMetag02UKL_FD_184772 | JGI IMG/M metagenome (GOLD analysis project Ga0208648, IMG submission 184772) | Saline lake microbial communities from Ace Lake, Antarctica - Antarctic Ace Lake Metagenome 02UKL (SPAdes) (version 2) | ecosystem: Environmental > Aquatic > Non-marine Saline and...
ATTAATAATAAAAAAGCAAAAGAAAGAGAGTATGAACTTCACATACTGAAAGAAAAGCAAAAAGTTTTTGAACATTTCTATAATTCATACTTTGAAATGCTATTTAAAGTAAAAAAAGGTCAAAGTGGATTGTCAAGAAAAGCTGAAGATGAAATGCTTTTATTCAAAAAGGGATTAATGAATTGGGGTAGTGATAGATTAATTAAAAAATATTTAGATTTTGATACTAAGCTTATTGAAAGTGAAGGAGGGCAGGACAAGTTTAACATGTTTAAAGATGGTGACGATTTTATAAAGGAATTGAGAAAAGAGCTCGGATTTAACGACTCGAAGAACGTTAATATTATGAGCATAATTTTGACAACTGAAGCACGTAAAGAATTAAAAGAAAACGGATTAATAAGATAGAAAACAAAGCAGGTAACAATGGACAAAACTAAAATAACACCAAGTAAATTAACATGAAACTATTTACAATAAATAAAGAAGGAAAATTCTTTCAATTTAAAGAACAAGAATTCAAAGAAGAAAACAAAGAGATTGATTTAGAAATACTACTTGAAAACAATCCAGAATACTTTTTTGAAAATAGTAAAATACTAATAATCGGAAGACAGGTAACAACAAACCTAAATACTTTTGTTGACTTAATCGGTATCGACGAACTCGGGAATACTGTCGTTATTGAATTAAAAAGAGATAAAACACCGAGAGATACCCTCGCACAATTAATTGAGTACGCTTCATACATTGATAATTTAGATTATGGACAACTGAATGAGATTTTTCAAAACTATTCAGGAGAAGAAATAGAATTGGAAGAATATCACCTACAATACTTTGAAAATGGCTCAACTCAAAATGTTTCATGGAATAAAAATTCCAAACTAGTAATTGTTGCTCAGGATATTACAAAAGAAATTAAACAGACCTCCTTATATTTACGAAAAAAAGGAATTGAAATTTATTGCGTTGAGTTCAAGTATTTTGTGAATAATTCAAATATAAAAATGATTTCAAGTGACTTCGTTGTTGGAGACGAAGAATTTATAAGGCAAAAGGTGAAATCAGAGACACAATTACCTAAAATTAATCAAACCAAGTTTATAGAATCATTGGATGATAATGGAAAATTTGTTTTTAAAATTATATTTGATTTTGCAAACAAAGAAAATTTAAGGTTAAGGTGGGGCTCAAAAGGATTTTCGTTAAACCTACCCTTTGAAAATGGATTTGTTGGTTTATGTTTTGGGTATCCACCAACTTCTGTATTTAAACAAAGTATTTATACCGGATTTGAAGAAATTACAAAAAAGGTTAATAATTCCGAAAAAGTGATTTCAAATTTTAAAGCCGAACTTAAAAAACAAAAGAACTTTGAAAATGCAAGATCAAATTTAAAGTGGATTATATCAAAAAAATCTGAAAAAGAGATTCAGAATTTCATTGAAACAATAAGACGAATAGTTGAACAAATTAAAGCTGAAGGATTGAAGAAATAAATGTAATTAATTTGATTTTAAACACTAACTCAAAGCAATAAAACAATTTAACAATAAAACGATAAATTACTTTAATTTTCACAACTTCAGAACACCAACCCATTTTCCATTATAATCAAAAATATTTTCTTTTTATTTCTTAATAATTTATAATTTTGAAACCTAAATATGAAAAATAATTAAACCACTAATACCATGAATTTAATAGAAAAAATAATAACAAACCATTCACCATACGAAAGCGTAAAACCTGGTGATATTGTTGATATTGAAATTGATGCTCGCGTTGCCCGCGATTTTGGGGGAGCAAATGTTGTAAAAAACATTATTAACAACGGATTAAAAATTGAAAATCCGGCGAAAACATTTTTCACCTTCGATTGCAATCCCGGAGGTTCGGATCAAAAATATGCTGCAAACCAACAATTTTGTCGTTTGTATGCCCGTGAAAACGACATAGAAATTTATGACATAAATTCAGGAATCGGAACTCACTTGGCAATAGACAAGGGTTTGATCCTTCCGGGCGGAACTTTTGTTTCAACCGATTCTCATGCTAATATTATGGGAGCAATCGGAGCATTTGGTCAGGGAATGGGCGATCAGGATATTGCAGCTGCTTGGTCAAAAGGTTCTTCATGGTTTAAAGTTCCAAAATCAGTAAAGATTGTACTTGAAGGAAAACGACCTGAAAATATTTCGGCCAAAGATATTGTTTTGAATTTGCTTTCAATTTTCGGTGCAAATAAATTATTAGGATGCTCTGTTGAATTTTATGGGGAAGAAGTTGACAATCTCACCCTCGACCAAAGAATTACAATTTCATCAATGGCAACCGAAATGGGTGCAATTATAATTTTATTCACCCCAACCGAAAAAATAATTAACCTTCTGAAAGAAAAAACAGGAAAAGAAATCAGCCTGATTGCTGCCGATGATGATGCAGTTTATGAAAAAGAATTCAATATTGATATTTCAAAATTTGTTCCAATGGTTGCCAAACCGGGACATCCTCACGATGATACGGATTTAAATAATGTGAAGAAAACAAAAATTGATTCGGCTTTTATTGGTAGTTGCACCAACGGACGTATGGAAGATTTGAGGATTGCAGCCGGAATTTTAAAAGATAAAAAAGTTGCTCCCGGTGTTGTCCTGAAAATTGTTCCTTCAACTGATTTTATTTGGAAACAAGCACTCAACGAAGGATTAATCAAGATATTTAAAGATGCAGGAGCCTTGGTTTCAAATGCGGGTTGTGCCGGTTGTGCAGCAGGTCAGGTCGGACAGAACGGCCCTGATGAAATCACAGTAAGTACAGGAAATCGGAATTTTCCCGGGAAACAGGGAAAAGGTGAAGTTTATTTGGCTTCGCCGGCAACAGTAGCTGCCTCAGCGGTTGCAGGTTATCTGACCAACGAAAATGATTTGCCCGAAAATCCTGCTATTTTTACAAAAAAAGGATTGAAAGACGAAAGCAAAAAAACTGAAAAAACCAAAACCGAAAAGAAAACAGTTGTTGAGGGAAAAGTTTGGTTGATTAAAAAAGATGATATCGATACTGATATGATTTTTCATAATCGCTATCTCACAATCACAGATATTAATGAGATGGGGCAGTATGCTTTTGATAATTTAGAAGGTTACGAAGACTTTGCTAAGCAAGCTAAATCCGGCGACATAATTATGACTGCCAAGAATTTCGGCGCCGGAAGCTCACGTCAGCAAGCTGTTGATTGTTTTAAAGCTCTTGGAATTCAATGTTTTTTGGCTGAATCTTATGGGGCCATCTACGAAAGAAATGCAATTAACGCCGCATTCCCGATACTTACATATCAACCGGAAATTATTAAAGAAATTGATCTAATGGACGGTGATAAAATTAGAATTGATTTTGTGAACGGTGACATCACTAACCTGAAAAATAATAAAACATCAAAAATTAATAAGTTTTATGATGTACAATTGTCTATTTATCTGAATGATGGATTGTTGGGGTAATAGAATTTGATTGTTATATTGTTATATGGCTATATTGTTAAATTATAACCATATAACAATTTAAGCATTCTGCTAAATAATTTTAAAAATTCAGCGTTTGTAATTTATTGTTTATTAATTTTGCAATGAAATTATTTTAAAAGAAATGGAAGATAATAACTCCCTTAGAGAAAAACTACTTGAGCTTGTCAGGCTGATGAATAAAATAAAAGAGAAAGGTACTCATCAGAATATACCAGGAATGAATCCTATGTTTTTTAAGCAATTTGATATGATTTCCGAAAACTTTGAAGTTATTCAGGATGGCATGGCTGAGGATATGTTTAAGCAATTCGGAATTCCTATTGAAAAGATTATTGGCGAAACTATTAAAGCATTGAAAAAAGAATTGGGCGAAGACGATTTTACTGAAGAACTTATTGAAAGTTCTACTAAAAATCAAATTGAAGAAAAAACCAACCCTCTTAAAATTGAAGATAAAACTTCAGAAATTGAATTGATTGACCAAATGCTAAAAAGGCCGGGGCTTTCTGAACTTGAAACTGACAAATTACTTGACCGCCGGTCGGAATTGCAAAAAAAAATCTAAATACCGCACCAACTTATTGAATTTTTAATCATTGGGGATATAGGTCTCTCTTTTTTGATAAAAAATTTTAGTATTGTGAAATTATTTCTAATACTGTTCTTTTATAAGAAATCCATACGTTTTTAATACATTTGCATTCTTGGAAAATAAAATTGTATTTATAATATCTTTGTGTATCTTTTGGTCTTCTTTGTGTAATAGAAAAAGATTATTAGTTAAAAAATGTAATAATTAAAATGACAGTTCCCAAAGATTTAAAGATTGAATTCGATGAATTAAAAAATAAAATTCATGGTGATATTTATCTTGAAGAAAAAAACCTTTTATTGTATGCGACCGACGCTTCTGCTTATCGTGAAATACCTTTAGCTGTTGTCAGGCCAAGGAATATTAAGGATATTAAGGAGTTAATCAAATTTGCAAAAGAAAACAAAACTTCGTTGATTCCACGCACCGCCGGAACCTCATTGGCAGGCCAGGTCGTTGGCAATGGGATAGTTGTAGATGTATCAAAATATTTTTCAAAAATCATTGAAATCAACGAAAAGGAAAAATGGGTAAGAGTTGAGTCTGGTGTTGTTCTTGACGAATTAAATAAAATTCTTGCAGCTAAGGGATTATTTTTCGGTCCCGAGACCTCAACTTCCAATCGTTGTATGATATCCGGAATGCTTGGAAATAATTCCTGTGGAGCACATTCACTCGTTTATGGTAGTACCAGAGAGCATACTATTTCGGTAAAAGTGATTTTAAGCGATGGCTCGGAAGTTGAATTTTCTTCATTATCGAAAAATGAATTTCAAGAGAAATGCAATGGAAATTCTCTTGAAAACAAAATTTATCAAAATATTAACAGCATACTTTCCGATAAAGAAAATCAAAAAAATATCAGAGCCGAATTTCCCGACAAGGAAATTAAACGAAGAAACACCGGTTACGCAATCGACTTATTATTAGAATCGAATCCTTTTACTGAAAATGCAGAAGATTTTAATTTTTGTAAACTTATTGCCGGGTCTGAGGGAACACTTGCTTTTATTACCGAAATAAAATTAAATCTTGTTCCTCTCCCCCCAAAAGAAAAAGCTTTGATGTGTGTCCATCTTGATACTGTGATTGAAGCAATGCAAGCAAATATTATAGCATTAAAACATGAGCCTGTCGCAATTGAATTGATGGATGACATTGTATTACAATGTACCAAAGGAAATATTATTCATAATAAAAACAGGTTTTTTGTTAAGGGCGATCCGGGAGCAATTCTTATTGTCGAATTCTGTAAGGAAACAAAAGAAGATATTCTTAAACTTGCGGGTGAATTAGAAAGTGATTTAAGAAAAAATAACCTCGGCCATCACTTCCCTCTTGTTTTTGGTGAAAATATCCCAAGAGTTTGGTCATTACGTAAAGCGGGTTTGGGTTTGCTTTCAAATATTCCGGGCGATGCAAAGCCGGTTCCCGTTGTTGAAGATACTGCTGTAAATCCTCTTGTTTTACCCGAATATATCAAAGAATTTGATGAGATGCTTGCCAAGCATAATTTGAGTTGTGTTTATTATGCTCACATTGCTACCGGCGAACTTCATCTCAGGCCGGTCTTGAATTTAAAAGACAAAAAAGACGTCGAACTATTTCATACGGTTGCATTAGAAACCGCTAAGCTTGTAAAAAAATATAATGGTTCATTAAGCGGCGAACATGGAGACGGCCGTTTGCGTGGCGAGTTTATTCCGTTGATGATTGGTGAGAAAAATTATTCTTTACTTAAGGACTTAAAAAATACCTGGGATCCCGATAATATTTTTAATCCCGAAAAAATTGTTGACACACCGGCAATGAATACTTTTTTGAGATATGAGGCCGGCCGGAAAACACGAGAAATTGAAACAATTTTTGATTTTTCAAAAGATTTGGGGATAATGCGTGCGGTTGAAAAATGTAATGGTTCGGGCGATTGTCGTAAATCGGAAATCATTGGCGGAACAATGTGTCCGAGTTTTATGGCTACACGTGATGAAAAAAATTCTACACGTGCCAGAGCTAATACTTTACGCGAGTTTTTAACTCATTCTGAAAAAGAAAATCCTTTCGATCATAATGAAATTTATGAAGCAATGGATCTATGTTTATCATGCAAAGGATGTAAATCGGAATGCCCGTCGAGTGTTGATATCACTAAGCTAAAAGCCGAATTTTTACAACATTATTATGATAAACACGGCATCCCATTACGCACCAGATCGATTGCTTATATTACTCAATTAAATAAAATCGGGGCGATATTTCCTTCTTTTTATAATGTTTTTGCAAAAAGTAAATTGTTTTCGGGAATTTTAAAAAACATTCTTGGTTTTGCTTCAAAACGCTCACTACCTTTGTTATACAAAATGACTTTGCGATCGTGGGCTAAGAAAAATCTTAAAAACATCAACCCCGGGCAAAATGCTAAAGCCAAAGTCAATTTCTTTATTGATGAATTTACTGATTTTAATGATACCGAAATTGGGATAAATGCTATTAAATTACTCTGTGCTTTAGGTTATAATGTTGAAATACCGAAACATTGTGAAAGTGGCCGGACATTTCTTTCAAAAGGTTTGGTTAGAAAAGCAAAGAAAATTGCAAATAAAAATATTTCTTTATTGAAAGATGTCATCACATTTGATACACCTTTAATTGGTATTGAACCATCAGGAATTTTAACTTTTAGAGACGAATATAAAGAACTTGCAGATGAATGTAATAAGGACGCCGCTGCCTCAATAGCCATTAATTCTTTTATGATTGATGAATTTCTTGTAGCTGAATATGAAAAAGGAAACTTTAAAAAAGATATTTTCACAAAGAAAAAAAATCATATCAAACTTCACGGCCATTGTCATCAAAAATCGCTTGCTTCCACCGGCCCTACTAAAGAAATGCTTTCAATACCTGAAAACTATACAGTTGAAGAAATTAAATCAGGATGTTGCGGTATGGCAGGTTCGTTTGGGTTTGAAAAAGAGCATTATGATCTTTCTATGAAAATTGGAGAAATGGTTTTATTTCCTGAAGTAAGAAAAGCCGGCGAAGAAATTTTAATTTCTGCACCGGGTACAAGTTGTCGTCAGCAGATTAAGGATGGAACCGGACGAACAGCCTTTCATCCGGTTGAAATAATTTATGATGCTTTGAAAAAAGAATATTCATAATATGGATAGGAATTTCGGGATAATTTCCCCAAAACCTTATCTCCCATTAAAATTTTGAAATACGGTTTGAATTACTATTTGAGTTTTTTCTTGCTTCTGTACAATATTTTTCAATTTTAATCATTTAAAATACAAGTAATTTTAACAGCAAATACATTGTTTGTATTTGTATTTAGAAACAAATGGGAAAAAACGAATTTCATTGGATGATGTTCAAAATGAGTTTAAAAGTGAATAAAGTTTTTGATTCTCTAAGACTAATAATAATTTTATTAATTTCGCAAAAAATTGATTAAACTTCTGCATGAAAAAATTGATATTAATAATACTTTTATTCATAGGTTTTCAGGCTTTTAGTCAGGGAAATTGTGATATTATTTATTCTGATACAATATTCTATTCCGATACAATAGTCTGTTATGGTGATAGTGTATATTTGAGTGTTGTGCATTCGGATACATTGAAATATTTATGGAAACCCACAATGGATACTACTTTCAATACATGGGTAAAACCTGTTGATACAACTTGGTATTATATTGAAATATTTGATACAAATAATATTTTGCAATGCAATGATAGCATTTTAATATATTTATACCCACGACTATATATTGACACTCTCATTCAGATGAATATGGGTTGTCCGGGTTTTTGTAAAGGCCAGATGCAAGCTTTTGTTTCAGGTGGTTTTCCAGATACTCTTTATCATTATAATTGGTATTCGTTGACAGTTGATCCAAGCGATTCGTCTATTGTATATGGTGCATGCGATGAGAATTATGCTTTAACGGTTTCTGATGGTTGGGGTTGTAAAGTCGATACAAATTTTGATGTAAAAGCTTACCCAATTCCGGAAGTTGAAATTATTGCCGACGATAAAACTTATATACAAAACCCTGAAGTTGAATTTAGTTTTAATAATATTTCTTATAATGAAAACCCTGTTGATTCACTTGAAATTATTACCTGGACTTGGGATTTTGGTGATTCAACATACTCGGAACTTGCAAATCCGGTGCATGTTTTTCAATATGTTGGTACAAATACGGTTTGGTTAATTTTCAATACTTATTTCGGATGTGTTGATTCAGTTTCACATGTGGTTAACATTGAGGAAGCCGAAATAACTGTGCCCAATGTTTTTACTCCAAACGGAGATGGTATTAATGATGTTTTTGAAATTGAAATTAACGGATCAAGCGAAAAGTTCATTAATGATTTCTACATTAGTAGTTCGCTTGTAATAATGGATAGATGGGGCAGACAGATGTACGAATCAAATAATTATCAAAACGAATGGAAAGGAGAAGGATGTCCTGATGGTGTTTATTTCTTTATTCTGAAGTGTAATGGCCGTTTTAAAGATGATAAATTTGCAGGCTCGATAACAATTTTAACAGTTGGAGAATGAATGGTAGAATGAGTAAATGATAGAATGATAGAATGAATCAATCTATGGAAACATGCTAAAAAACTAATATTTACGAATTCAAAAAAAATATAGTAGAAACAATAATTAATCTACAAAAACAAAGAATGAAAATAAGAGAATTAAGTAATTTGCTTTTATCAATTTTGATTATTTCGGTTTTAATTTCATGTAATGGAATTGAAGGAAATGGTGAGGATGAACAAATTTCGACCGATATAATATCCAATCCAAATACATCGGATGGTAAGACTGATCTTTCAAAACTTCCAAAAATTAAATTTGAGGAGGATATTCATGATTTTGGAAAAGTTATTGAAGGGGAAAAGGTTTCTTATAGCTTTAAATTTAAAAACATTGGTTCCCTGCCTTTATTAATTTCTGATGTGAATGCAAGCTGTGGTTGTACGGCAACAAAATACCCAAAAACACCAATTCAGCCCGGAAAAGAAGATGTTATTCACGTTACTTTTGATAGTGAGAAACGTAAAGGATTCCAAAATAAATCAATTTCAGTAATTTCCAATACTCAACCTAATAAAACTGTAATTAGAGTTAAAGCAATGGTTTATAATCCGGAGCAATAAATTTGTTTTAGTTTTTTATATGAAAAAAAGAATTTTATAGTTCAGACAAAAAAAAGAATAATAATTAAATTAAAGAAATAATGAATCTTTTGAATGTAATTTTAATGATGCCTCAAGGTGAAGGCGAAAGTAGTGGGTTAATGTCTTTTTTGCCACTTATTTTAGTTGTTTTGGTTTTTTATCTATTTTTCATCAGGCCACAAATGAAAAAATCAAAAGATCAAAAAAAATATAGAGAGGCTTTAAAAAAAGGTGAAAAAGTGATTACTATTGGTGGTATTCACGGGAAAATTCTTGAGGTTTCTGAAACTACAGTTACTATTGAGACCTTAGGCCAAAGTCGATTGGTGCTTGAAAAATCAGCTGTTGCAATGGATAGTACTTCTCAATTAAGTGACAAGAAGTAAGGCCGTTTGTAAATATTTACAGTTTTTGAAAAGCTGTGCTAAAAGCTAAATGATTAAATTGAATTTCAATTTTTTGACATTTGTCAGAAGAAACGGAAAAAAGAAAGATAAAATATCTAAGCAAGAAATTTATGTTTTTTTATCCTGCTTAGGAATTTCCATCATCATTTGGGGTTTAATTAAATTTGATAAAATTTATTACGGTTCCATTGAGTTCCCTGTAGTATATACTAATATTCCTGATGATAAGTTACTTATTAACAATCCTGATAGCGTTTTAGTTGTAAATCTTCAATCACAAGGCTTTGATTTTTTCTCGGATAAATATCTTTCCGGCGATCAGGCAATTTATATTAATGTAGGTGGCTTAAATTTTGAAAAAGTGAATGGATTGTATAAATCTTTTCTGCTGACATCTCAAATTTCTTCTATTATCTCTCGCCAACTTAGTTTGTCAAATAAATTAATATCTATTTCTCCTGATACTCTTTCATTTGTTTTTGAATCAATGAAGATGAAAACTGTGGTAGTAGTTCCTGATTTGAAAATTGATTTTGAGAAACAATATCAGCAATATGGCCCAATAATTTTCAAACCTGATTCTGTTAAGGTTTATGGGCCGGCTTCAGTAATCGGAAAAATAGATTTTGTGAGTACTGAAAAAATAGAATTGAAAAAAGTTAGAGATAATCAGGAACTTTCGATAAAAATTATTTCTCCGCTTGATAATAAAAAGCTAAGATTTTCGGAAAATGAAATACACATCTCAATTCCTGTTGCAAAATACACAGAAGGAAGCATTGAATTGCCAATAATTACAATTGATTCTCTTTCAGGATTTAAAATTAAAACATATCCCGATAAAGTTTTGCTGACATATCTGGTTGCACTAAATGATTTTAAACGTGTTAAAATGGATATGTTCCAAGTGGGAGTTTTCTATAAAAGTAATGAATTATCAAAAAATAAAACTCTTAAAGTTGAAATTTTACACCAACCTCCATTCGTGGAGATTGTGAAAATTGATCCAGAAAGAGTTGAGTATATTATTGGGAAACAGCATATCATAAATTAATTTTTTTTGATGTTAAAAGTTGGCCTTACGGGAAGTATTGGAAGTGGAAAAACATTGGTCTCAAATTTTTTTGAGACAATAGGTGTAAATGTTTTTTATGCAGATGATTCGGCAAAAGCATTATACGGCAATAAAAAAGTTAAAGAAGAAATTGTTAATGTTTTTGGGCCATCAATACTGACTGAAGATAATAAAATTGATACAAAAATATTTGCAGGAATTATTTTCAATGATAAATCTGCTTTGAAAAAAATCAATTCAATAATTCATCCTTTAGTGATGAATGATTTTTTAAATTGGCTTACGAATTATAAAACTGATGCATATATTTTGCATGAGGCTGCAATATTATTTGAAAGTGATTTATCAAAAAAATTTGACTTTGTAATTGCCGTTTCCGCTCCCGAAGCTCTAAGAATTGAAAGAATAATGAAACGTGATAATGTTAATCGCGAAGCTGTGATTGCAAGAATTAAAAATCAATGGAGTGATGAAAGAAAAGCCAAGCTTGCTGATTTTGTCATACTCAATGACGAAACTGAATTATTAATTCCTCAAGTATTGAAAATTAATAAAATATTGAAACAAAAAAAAGGGTGCTATGAAAATAACACCCTCTATTAATCAAAATCTTAACTATTATTCAGGTTTCTCATAAACATTTTCATCGTTTCTGTAACCGGCATCATCAAAATACCAGTCAGCGTGAATGCTGCCTGAGCTTTCCGCCCATTGTGCAAAATAATTATAAGCATTAATAACTTGTACTTTTTCAATTGGATAGTCAAATGAATGTGGATTATCCATCGCCCAAGGTAAATTAGTTAGTGTCTTATAATATCTGCCTTCTGCAGGAATAGAATTGTCAGCATCAGTTCCAAGTAAATTTAAATTCGCAAGGCTGGTCGGCGGATGATCTGGTAAGTGAATCTCAACCCCCCTGACCTGATCCACAATTAAAAATGAATTATAAGGTGGAGTTCCTAAAACGGCACTTGCTATTGGATTAGAGAAATGAATTGTAACCATAGAAGTATCAGGGTTTACATAAGGTGCGCTTTCGGTTGTATTTGCCCCGATACCAACGCCGGCGTGAGGCAATTTATCAAAAATATTGTCAATTAGAATTATTGTAGCTTTTTCTTGATTTGCTTCAGTATGATTTGCATTCAAGTTAATATAATCACTATTAATTGAATAACCCTCAACGCTTTCAATGTCACCGGGTTCGGCATTCATCTGAAAACCAAAACCATTTGTGTAACTTGCACCTACTGCTCTAGCGCTATATTTTCCATAAATATCAACTACCTCATTATCCGCATTTAATACTTCATGAAAATTATAATCAAGAATAAGGTCATTAAAATCATAATCACCTAAACCGGGCCAATTATCTTCAAAAGCTAAAGTGCCATAAGTATCCTCATTTGGATAATAAACATCGTAAGCCCTTGTTGCATCATTAGGATAGTCATCTTCATCATCATCCACACCATCACCGTCGCTGTCATTAGATGGTCCGGTTACAACAACATTATCATAAAATAAATTAGAATAACGATTATTAAACCACATTAAAACTCTGCAAGTTGATGCGTTATTAGGCATAGTTACAGTAACTGTTTTTTGAACCCACTCTTCAGTCGGATTATAATACCTGTAACAGGTATAAGAAATCGGGTTCCCACTTTGTGTGAATGGGATGAGGTAAATATATGCATAAACATATGCGTTACCTTGATAGGGTATGGATTTAATATCGGTACTAAAAGTTATTAAATCTCCGGGGTTGACGTTAATTGATTGTTCACAACCACCATACAAATAATAATAACCTGAATAACCTTGATAGGAATTTCTAAATGTGTTGTTTCCTCCATCATCGTATTGACCAGAATAGGTAGCAATAGCCTGGGTCATGTTCCATTTATTCGGATAAGTAAGAGGTGATGACCAATATGGAACAGTTTTAAAATCATCTTCATCAAAAGTCCCGTTTGTAATCATGTTGTTTATAGAATTCCCTGACTTCGTTGCCCATGTATTTGCCGAAAAACTATTTAAAAATCTTGATTTTTCATTACCGGTACTATCAGGCGGTGGAATAGTATCATACCCTGTTCCAAAATTAGGATTGATAGAATCTTCCATAATGTTAAAGGTCGATTTTACAGCATTATTTAATGGATATAAAATTGAGCCTGCCCATGAACTTATGTAAATTTCGTTGAGATAAGCAGGAATTTTTATCTTTCCTATAAATACTCCTTTATCATTTGATGTTCCGCTAAACAGTAATTTCCCACCGTTTTCTATTGGAGCATCATAAAAATTTATTCTTTTCCTGATAGTCGAATAATCTACAGATTCCGGTAAAGTAACTTTTACATTATATTCCAATGAATTGTTAAAATCAAAACCTGGAGATATAACAAGGTCTTCCATTCTTAATTCATTATCAGGATTTGGATCATCTTTTTTACACCCTATTGTTGAAGCAACAATAAGTGCGATTAGTAACATAATATACTTTTTCATGTTTTTGGTGGTTAATGATTGTTAATATTCATATTGTAAAAATAAATATTTTTTTTAAAGTAGCATTATTTTTTTATTTATTAGGCGGACTATAAATATTATTAATATTTCTGTAACCTTGATTATCCTGGAACCAATCAGGATATGATACACCTGAACTCTCAGCCCATTCAATGAAATGAATGTATGCTTCAGATATTTCAATTAATTCATAGGGGTAATCAAAAGATTCCGTAATATTTATTGCCCAGGGTAGATTATTTATTGTTTTAAAATATTTTCCTATTCCGGGCTGTGTATCATCTTCCCAGGTCTGGTAATATGAATTATCAGCCAAATCAGTCGGTTCGTAATCGGGTAAATGCAATTCTCTTCCTCTTGTTTGTTCAATGAAGATAAACGGATTATAATCAGAAATGGCAAAATCTGCTTCTGAATACACTCCATTTGGTGTCATCTTAATCGTAATAGTATCCGATTCCATGTAAGGTTGAGTAGCTTCAGTATTAACTCCTGTTCCAATTCCAGGATGAGACAAAATATTAAAAGCATCGTCGAAAACAATTATTGTCGGGTTAGTTTGACCGGTTTCAAGTCCGTTTGCATTAATATTTACAATATTTCCACTTATATTATAATTTTCTACAACTAAGTTATTTATTAATGAAGAATTTGCATTCGGTAAGTTAAAACCAAAACCATTGTGGAAAAAAGCTCCAATTGCATTCACGCCAAAACTTCCAAAAATTTCAACAACTTCATTTGAAGCATTTGTTACAGTTTGAAATTGGTAATCAACAACTAAATCGTTGAAATCGTAATCGCCTCTGACGGGCCATAAATCCTCAAAAGCAAGTGTACCAAAACCGGCAGCAGGCCAAAAAATATCAAAAGCTCTGTCAGGATCGTTTGGATAATCGTCTTCATCATCTGGGATCCCATCGTTATCTGAATCTGTTATCAAAACAATAAATTCATAAGCACCCATATCAACTGTCCCATTGGTAATTCTTGGATTTCCATCCAAATCAGTTGCAGTATTCATCCATGCTTCCAATAATCCTACATCAATACATGACGAACCTGCCTGTAAATGATAATCTTCAACTCCAGGTACAATACTTACAAATTGCGGATCATTCGTAATATTATTTGATCCGGTTGGTAATGCAGGTGTTGAGCAAGAATTATTATAGACATATCCTGATCCTGAAACCTGCCAGTTAGAGCCATTATTGAAATAGATTATTGTATTAATAACAATGCTGTTATTCCTTGTTCTGATTCCGGCTCCATTTGGTGCAGTATTATTTGCAATTATACAACTTTGAACAATTCCTGCATTCCAGATATTTATTCCTCCACCATATTTCATGGAAACGTTTTCTGTTATGAGACAATTTCTTACAATACCTCCATTTAAACATCTTACACCTCCACCGTAGCCGTTATTAGAGTTGTTATCAGCCGAATTATTATTTATAAAGCAATTTTGAACAAGTCCTCCATTATCAATAGCAATTCCACCTCCGTCTCTCGCTTGACAATTTGTGATTTTACAATTTTTTACAATCCCATTTGAAACGATATTTACTCCACCACCAAATCCCGATGGATTATATCCTTTAGTAATTGTAAATCCGTCAACTACTGCATCTATATGATCCATGTAAATACATCTTACATTATTATTTCCGTCAATTATCGAATTGTTAAAACCATTTATGCTTTGTAAGACAATAGCTTTTTGAATTTGAATTTGATTTGTTAAAACATAAGTCCCATTATCGACGAGAATGAGGTCGTTATCAACGCAAATATCAATAGCACTTTGTATATCATTAGCAGCAGTTGCTAAACTTGTAAACGGTGGAGTATGATTTCCTGTTGGTGACACATATCTTGTAATATTTGTAAAATTATAACCTGACTTTGTGGTTGAAAATATTACTTCAACGTTTTCTCCATTAATTTCCACTACTTTATTATTAATCAATACTGATTTTAAATAATATGGAAGATTAATTTTTATTGAATATTTTTGAGTATTATTCAGGTTTGTCCCTTTGTGATAAACAACAGATTTGTCAAAAGAAGTAATCTGAATTATGTCATCCGGAGCATTAGTAATATTAAAACTAATATCACGTGATGTTTTCCAATTAAAGTTATCAGAAGCCTTTAATTCAAAAATAGAATTGGCAGATTGATTTGATTTGTTTTGGCTTTCCTCTGCCTCATAATAATCCTTGTTACATGCTGTTACCAAAAAGATAAGAGCAAGTAAAGTGTAAATAAGTTTTTTTGTTTTCATGGCAGTAATTTTTACTTTTGTTTATTTAATACCATTATTAAACCAAAAAACCATAAAAGCACAAAAGACACGAATACAATAATATACGGAATAACAAAAATTCCCATTTGTCTAATACTGGGAAATTATGTCCAAAAAAAAGAATACCCGAACATTATATTCGGGTATTCTTTTTATAAAATTGTAAATTATGAAAAACTCAGATTAAGGATGAGAATAAATATTAGCAGCATTTCTATAACCCGGAAGATCCTGATACCAATTTGAATAGTTTGCTCCATTGCTTTCAACCCATTCCTGGAAATGATTATGTGCAGTAGTGATGTCTTCGTATTCAAATGGATAAGCAAAAGATTGAGGAATATGAATTCCCCAAGGTAAATCAGTTGCAGTTTTAAAATAAATTCCACTACCTGGATCTGTAACATCAAAATATGTTCCGTAAAATAAAATATTTATTAAATCAGTAGGTTCGTAATCAGGCAAATGTAATTCACGTCCTCGTTCCTGATTAATAATAATAAAAGGATTAAATGTTGATAAAGCAAAATCTGCTGCGGTATATGTTAATGGTGTCGGTACCAATTTAACAGTAGTTGTAACCGGAGCAACGTACCATGAGCCTCGAAGAGTATTAACTAAACTTGTAAAACTAAAACTTTGATCCCATACAATAACTGTCGGATCGGATTGTCCTATTTCAAGACCATCTCCGTTTAGGTTAATAAAACCTCCAACTATATCATAACCGGTTACTGTAAGATTATTAATTAAAGTAGCATTTGCATTAGGCAAACTAAACCCAAATGAATTATTATGGCCTGCGCCAAGAGCATTGACTGCAAAATTACCAAACACCTCAACAACCTCATTGCTTGCATTTGTTACTGTTTGAAAACGATAATCAATAACAACATCATTAAAATCATAATCTCCGGTGTGAGTCCATAGATCTTCATAAGCTAAAGTTGCATACCCAATAGTTGGAAAATAATTATCATAAGCTCTTAAAGGATCGAACGGATAATCATCGTCTCCATCAGGCACTCCATCAAGATCGGAATCAAGTAGTGGTGTGAAAACGCAGAAAATAGATGTGCCGTAACCCATATTTCCATGGTCAGAATAAGAAACGACCATATGAGTGGCATCTAATGTTGTAGTAGTAACAGAATTTGTGAAAGCAGCATTAAAAACATCGTCTGAATCCCATTGAATAACATCACCTGTTACTGCACCACCGCCAACAGTACCGAAATCAAGATTACCTGCATCCCGATATGCAACAATAAAATTATCGGCATCCATAGCTGTAATGGATGGATCAAAACTTATGGCATTATTAAAAATATATTCCGAGCCCCATGTTAAAACATTTCCGGCAACGTTTCCTATCATAGCAGTACCATTGTCAAAATTTCCTACATCTCTGAATGCGACAACAACTTTTGTTGGGTTTAAAGAACCGAGTGAAGGATTTGCTGTAATTGCAGCGTTAAATACATATTCAGAGCCAAAAGATATCACATTTCCTGCGACCGTTCCAACTATAGCAGTTCCGTATTGAGAATTTCCATTATCACGATAAGCTAAAACAAATGCACCTGAACTAAGACTGGTTGCAGTGATTTCAGGTGTATTTCCGTTATTAAAGATACTTTCTGCTCCCCATGCAATATTGCTTCCGGTAACAGTACCAATTACGGATGTTCCTGAATAAGAATTTCCCATATCTCTAAATGAAAATACAAAATGAGTTGCATCAAGGGCTGAAGATTCAATATAATCCACACCTGCTGACCAAAAGTGTAAAGGTAAGGTATATTCAACACCCCAGCTAATAGAATTCCCACTTACCGTACCAATAATTGCTGTCCCGTATTGAGAATTCCCAAAATCACTATAAGTTACCACAAAGTGGGTAGCATCCAATGAAACAGTAGATATGCTTGCAGTTCCCGCAGAATTAAAAACAAATTCTGCACTAAATGTTATTGTATTTCCAACTATAGTACCAATAACCGCGGTTCCGAAACTGGAATTCCAGTTATCCCTATATGCAATAATAAAATGAGTTGCATCAAGAGCGGTGGATGAAAGGTCATAGCTTAGGGCTGCATTAAAAACAAATTCTGCACTAAAGGTAACACCTTTTGTATCAGTAGAGTTTTTTAAAGAATTATAATGATCAGCTAATTCATTTGCTGAAATATTTTTTGCTTTTTCGGCATTTGTTCCGCTGATATTATAAATTTCATTGTTTACTAAAATCTTATCAATATAATCGGGAATCGTAACCTTAATATTATATTGGTCTTGTCCTCCTATATAATTTTCCTTATAATAGATAATGCTTCTATCTAATGATGTTATTTTTAAAGTTCCGATTATCGGATTATCAATCAAAATTGATATTTCATGTGCTAATTTCCAATCAAATCCGTCAGGAACATTAAGGTCCGCCATGCTGGAAACCTTAGGATTTTTGATAGGATCATTACTTGCATTATTATTATCTATTTGAGTTTTCGTGCAATTGGTTAATAATACAATTATTATTAACGAAATAAAGATATAAGTTATTTTTTTCATTTCAGTAGTTTTAAGTATCTGACAACAGATTTTTTCAATTAAACATTTAAATCCGATTGTCAATTACATCAAAAATTAAACCATAATTTTTATATTTTTGGTTTACAGTCTATTATTATTATTATATTGATAATAAATTCCCAAAAATGATTTTTTTTTTCCTTTTTTAAGAAAATACTATCAATTTAATAAATCCATTTGCAAATGTAATTAAAATATTAAGTAAAACAAAGGAAAATCAAAAATTTAACAATTTTTTACAATTTAGAACTTTTTATGCATTTTTAAATTTATTTTCTGTTTACAAATTCCTGAAGAGGACGAAAATAATTCATAATTAAAAAAAACCACTTCCTTTAATAATTTAAAGATTAATATCTTTTGAAACGATACGTTTATTGTTTTTTTATAATAGCTTAAATTACGGATGTGTATAAATGTTAGTGTTGTTTCTGTATCCCGGATTATCCTGATACCAATCTGAGTAGTTAACTCCCGAGCTTTCTGCCCATGCTTGAAAATGAGTGAAAGCAGTTGTTATGTCGGCATATTCGAAAGGATAGGCAAAAGACTCGGGAATATTAATTCCCCAAGGCAGATTATTAGCTGTCTTGAAATAAATTCCACTACCCGGATCTGTTGCATCTAAATATGTTCCGTAATATGTAATATCAATTAAATCTGTTGGTTCATAATCGGGTAGATGCAATTCACGTCCACGTGTTTGTGCAATAATAATAAACGGATTAAATGTTGATAAAGCAAAATCCGCTTGGGTGTAAGTTGCTGAGGGAACCATTGTAATGGTAGTTGTAACGGGTGTTGAATACCATGAATTTCGTAGAGTATTAACCAAATTTGTAAAATTAAGACTCTGGTCATAAACTATTATGGTTGGATGAGTTTGCCCGGTTTCAAGGCCGTTTCCGTTTAAATTGACCAAACTGCCAACTATATCAGAACCTGTTACCGTAAGATTATTAATTAATGTTCCATTTGCATTAGGTAAATTAAATCCAAATGAATTATTATTACCGGCTCCGAGTGCTTTTGTTACAAAATTGCCAAATACTTCAACAACTTCATTGCTTGCATTTGTTACGGTTTGAAAACGGTAATCCATAACAAGGTCATTAAAATCATAATCACCGGTATGTGTCCAAATATCTTCGAAAGCCAAAGTGCCGTAACCTGTGGCAGGAAAATAATTATCAAAAGCCCTTAAAGGATCCAAAGGATAATCGTCTTCACCATCCGGAATTCCGTCATCATCCGAATCAATAATTAAAGTCCCTAAATATGAAGTTCCGTAGTTAGAGTTACCACCATCAGTTATTGTAATAATAAACTGTGTTGAATTTATTGATTCCATGAATTTATAACCACAATATACAGTTGCTACATGAAAAACATATTCAGAACTAAAAGAAATATTATTACCTGATACTATTCCTATTACCGAAGCATGAGTTTGATTACTATTATATGCATAAGATGTAATAAAACGCTCAGAATCCATTGGTGTAAAATATTGCATTAATGTTGTAGTCGATTTATAAACAAATTCACTTCCGAATGATAAAGTATTTCCGGAAATGGAACCAACTATGGCTGTTCCGTATCTTCCATTTCCATCATCGCAATAGGCGATTACAAATTTATTTGTTTCCATCATATTTATGCAACTGCCAATAGTTGAAGCCGGATTATATGTGTATTTAGAACCGAAACTAATGGTTGTGCCTGAAATATTTCCAACTAAAGCAACACCGTGGCCGGTTACGTAGTAGTTTTGTGTATATGCAACAATAAATTTCCCGAGTGATGGAGAAGTAACATAATGCATATCTGATTTTATATTTTCATAAACATATTCCGAACCAAATGTAATTACATTGCCTGCTACTGTTCCAATAACTGCCGTGCCTTTTCTGCCATTCCAATCATCACGATAAATAACAACAAAAGTATTTGCATCAACTAATGCAGCGGCTAGCGTTTCAGTATGTCCACTATTAAAAACATATTCCGACCCATAAGTTATTGAGTTTCCCGAAATTGTACCTACAACTGCTGTTCCGTATGTGCTATTAGAAAGATCTTTATAACATATTACAATATGCGTAGGATCAAGAATATTTACTAACGAATTATGTGTTGTTCCACTATTAAAAACATATTCCGGGCCGTAAGTAATAGTATTACCGCTTATTGTTCCAACAACAGCGGTTCCGTAACTACCATTACCTTCATCTGTAAATACCGTTACGAAATGAGAATCATCAAGAGAAGCTGTTCCTGTCCCTCCACCTGTCGCTGCAGGATTAAAAATAACAGGCGAGCTAAACCCTAATGATTCACCTTTGGATTTTTCACCATTTTTTAAGCTTGTGCCGGCATTAATTAAATTAATATCTTTCCCGACTACAAGGTTTAAACTTTTACTACCGATATCGGTTAGTACGCCATTTACTTTTACCTGGTTTACATATTTTGGTATATCAATTTTAACATAATATTTTGATTCATCATGTTTAAAGCCTTTATGGTAAATGACTTTTTCATCTTCGGATGTAATTATTACCATCCCATTTTTCTCTCCGGAAATTGTAAATCCCACTTCTTTAGATAATTTCCAGTCGAAATCGGCTGAAACTATTAATTCGTTCATGCTTGTTGCCGTTGGATTTGGATTAGGTAGTTCGGTTATTTTTTTTTGGTCTTTTTTGCATCCGAATGTTAAAACAGCTAATGCAAATATTAGAAAAAACAATTTAAGTGTTTTCATGGCAGTAGTTTTTAGTGTTAAACAATAGATTTATATTTTTTTCAATTAAACATTTTATCCGAATATTGATATTGTCAAAAAATATCATTAATTAAAATTTTTCCTCAAAGGTAATATAAAAAAAGAGATAAGTCAAGGGAAATCCGAGATTTAACAATTCTTTATAATTTCCCCCTGATGGAAAAAATAAAATTTCTACCCGGAGCACAAATTCCTGAAGAATAGGGACGATATCTGTAATCAAGAATATTTTCAATTCCGGCTCCGATTTGAAGATTTGGAGTCAATTGATAAGAAGCTTTTAAATTTATTGTAAACCATGCAGGTGAGTAAGGATTGCCATTATTATCTATTGCATACATATATGCCTTATCTCTTTCTGAATGTGCAAGGTTTTTATAGGAAATTTCTCCATTATAGTTTGCATAAAACTCAATTTCAGTATTTTTCATTTTATATAAAATCGAAGTGCTTCCAAACAATGGAGAAACATGGCGTAAAGGAATGTTTTCATCGTCTTCCCCGTGTGTGTATGTGAGAAAAGTTTTGAAAATACACTTATTCGTAATATTAGCCATAACTGAAACACTTCCTCCGTAAATATAAGC
>Ga0208648_1001254_pt1 | contig 21568 bp, 17 predicted proteins | sample AntAceMetag02UKL_FD_184772 | JGI IMG/M metagenome (GOLD analysis project Ga0208648, IMG submission 184772) | Saline lake microbial communities from Ace Lake, Antarctica - Antarctic Ace Lake Metagenome 02UKL (SPAdes) (version 2) | ecosystem: Environmental > Aquatic > Non-marine Saline and...
AAAATCAACTTTGATTTCTTTACAAAAAGCCATAGACGTAATCATAGAAAAATTCTAATAATAGATGATAATATTACTTATATAGGTTCTTCAAATATTACTGAATACAATTTGAATTGGAGAGAGTTAGTGATTAGGATGACAGGAGATATTGCTTCTTCATTTAAAAGAATTTTTAAATATGATTTTAAAATATACAATAAATATATTTTTGATAAAATTGGTTATACACAATCAATTAGTCATAATGGATTTGAAATTTTGCGTGAAGTACCTTCAATTACAAAACAAAGAATAAATCGAAAATATATCCGCTTAATAAAAGACGCTAAATTTCAGGTGATTATTGAAACACCATACTTTTTACCGGGTTTTATGCTAAGAAAGGCATTAAGTGATGCAGGAAAACGCGGAATTGATGTAAAAGTAATCATACCTATGCATTCTGATATCAGGTTAATTGATATACTTAGAAACAAATACTTAGGGCAGTTGGACAGAAACCATGTAAAATTTTTATTTTATTTACCACATAATTTGCATGCTAAAATTCTATTGATTGATAATGAATTGTTTTCAATTTCCTCAGCAAATTTCGACTATCGAAGTTTCAGATATCAGCATGAAATTGCTTTAATAGGAACAGATAAATCTATTTTATCCCAATTAAAAACTCATGTTAATGGAACTTTAGTTGACTGTGAAAGATTTAACTACGAAAAATGGAAAGTGAGGCCTTTGATTCAAAAGTTCGTTGAGTGGCTATTGTTACCGTTTAGGCATTTATTGTAATCATTTACTCCCTCATTATTTTTTCGTAAATTTTTTGTTGCTTGCATTTACCAGCACGACACCGATAATTATTACTGATATCCACAATAAATTAATGATACCTAAGCTCTCTCCATCCATAATTCCCCATAGTAATGCAACAACAGGGATTAAATATGTGATTGATGTAGCAAAAATAACATTAGTCATTTTAATTAATTTATTAAAAGCAATTAGGGCAATAGCAGTCCCGAAAACTGCTAAAATTGAAATATAAATAATTCCTTCGCTAAAGTTATTGTCGTATTTCAATTGGTGTAAAATATCTGTAAAACCTAACAAATAAAAAATTAAAGGAATCCCAACAATAAAAAATGAAAAGGCAGCAATCGAAATCGCATCAAGATCGTAAAGTAAATATTTTATAATGTTTGCACTAATTCCATAACATGTAGTCGCAATTATAATATATATTCCATAACTGAAATTAAATTCAAGTGATTTGCCTCCGCTTATACTTAAAAGTCCGATAGTTCCAAGAAGCCCAATAATTATGCCTAAAACATTATACCATTTTGTTTTCAGATGAAAAAATAATAAACCTATCAAAAGAGTCAATAAGGGGGTAAGAGAATTTAAAACACCTGCGAGATGACTATCAATTCCGGTTTGAGCTTTTGCAAACAAAAACGGAGGTAAAAGCCCATTCAGAACTCCAAGTATTGCAAGAAGTTTCCATTGTTTCAAAGAAATTCTTGAAAACCGAAGAATAACAAATGGCAATAGTACCAGACTCGAAATTGCTGTTCGCAAAGCCCCGACTTCATTGCTTGAAAAAACTGTTAATCCTTTTTTTATCAGAATAAATGAACTACCCCAAGTTAAAATAAGTAAGAAAAAAATTACCCAGACTAAAACTGAGGATTTTTTTTTGCTGTTAATAACAGAATTAAGTTTTTGGTTCATTCAGAAATAATTAAAGAAACAAAAGCTATGCGTTTTTAATATCTTTATAGTTAAAAATTTGTGGCTAAAGTATTAAATTATTTCACAATATAGTTTTGAAAAAGCAATGATTTGCATAATTTTTTTAAATTTGCATAAAGAAAGAATTTTAAAAACTATGGATCAATTATTTTTATTTACATCAACAATTTTTATGGGTTTTTTTGCAATTATGAATCCATTAGCCAATGCACCAATTTTTATTGCATTAACACAAAATATTGAAGACAATAAAAAGAAAAAGAAAATTGCATTTAATTCAGTTCTATATGCATTCATTATTGTTGCTGTGTTTTGTATATCAGGGCAAATAATATTTAAATTATTCGGAATAACTTTACCTGCTTTTCAAATTACAGGAGGTGCTTTGTTGTTTTTGGTAGGATTTCATATGGTTAACGGCCAGCATTCGGCTGTTCAGCATCCGAACTCTGATCATGTAAAAGAAGAAGTTAAACAAAAAGTTAAAGATGCCAGTTCAAGTATTGCAATTTCTCCCTTAGCAATACCACTTTTGGCAGGACCCGGTACAATTTCCACAGCCATGAATTTTGTTGGAGAAAAATCGGGATTGGATCCATTTTGGCATACAACATTAGTTGTTGGTGTTTTTCTGTCGATGTGTGTTATAACCTATTTGTTTTTTATAGGAGGGCAAAGAATTGTGAAGTTTCTCGGACATGGCGTTATCGATGTAATATCCAGGTTAATGGGTTTAATTCTTGCTGTAATTGCCGTACAAATGATAATTTCAGGTATTAAGAATACTGTTGACATGTTCTTTCATTAATTTTTTTGTAAGTTATAATAAATCTATTTAATCAGCGTATTAATAGAAATTGCCATTATTATAAAGAAAGTATGGATTTTTATCCCCAAAAAAATAAAGTAGTATATTTGTAAAAAAAATTAATAAAAACTGTTCATGAAAAAATTATTGATTATCCTTATTAGCTTGATTATTGTTACCAATAGTTATTCGCAAATTATCAGCGAAAGCACTAAGAAGAAATTTAGTATTGGTGTTGATTTGTTTTCAGATATTTGGGTTGATGTTCCAAGTAGTATTTCACAACGAACCATAAACAAAGGCTTTGATATTTTCGGAATGTATAACTATCAATTAGGAAAAAGTAATTTTAGTTTTGCAGTTGGAGCAGGTTTAGGAACTCATAACTTTTTTAGTAATAGTATGATTAAGGATGTCAGAAGCGATTCCATTGTTTTTGACATTATCCCTGATTCAATAAGTTATAAAAAGAGCAAAATATCGGTAACATATTTGGATGTTCCAATAGAATTCAGGTTTAGATCCAAAGGGAAATTTAAAATGTCGTTAGGTTTTAAAGCCGGATATTTAATTAACAGTAATGCAAAATATAAAGGCAACAACCTCAATGATGAAACACAGAAAATCAAAGAGAAACGTAAAGATATAAAAAATCTTGAAACACTTCGCTATGGTGCTACCCTTAGAATTGGTTTAGGGGGTTTCAATTTGTATGGATATTATTCGCTATCGAAATTGTTCAAAAAAGGACAAACTAATGAAATGTATCCGGTTTCGATTGGTATAACCTTTATGCCTTTCTGAGATCACATAAAATAGACAAGAGAAAACATCATTATAGTTCCGGTTAAAAACCCTGCATAAACTTGTGCAGAATTATGTGCATTAAGTTTTAATCTGGAAAAACCGATTATTCCTGAAATTAATATCAGTAAAAGAATAAATTGAGGGATATTTAAAATTGCTAAAACCGACAATCCCAGAAATGTTCCTAAAACTCCGCCAATTGCAATCATGTGAATGCTGATTTTCCAGAAAAAATTAATAAATAATGCAGTAATTATTAATAAAGTTGAACCAAGTATCAAAATATGAAAAACATATGATATTTGTATTCGGCTTAAAAGATAATATGACAAATAATAAAAAATTGCTGTTGTAATAAATGGGTAGATTCGTTCCTGGCGACTTTCCATTTTTAATGACCTGATCATACCTTTTCGCAACATTATAAATATTGAAAGTAAAGGAAATAAAATAGTAGTTATAAAAATCATAGTTAGAATTAACCACTTTATATTTAATGGAATAGTTAGAGAAAAAAAAGAATATTGAAAAAACATTAAAAACAAAAGTGCATAACTTGGCATTAAGATAGGATGAAAAACATAAGAAATGATTTTTGCAATTTTTGTCTCCATAAAATCAGGGTCGTAATTAGGAATGATAAATAAATCTTCAGGAAAAAATTATAATTCTTTTCGAAGACGGGCAACCGGTATGTTTAACTGCTCACGATATTTTGCAACGGTCCGGCGAGCTATCGAATAGCCTTTTTCTTTAAGAATGTTAGTTAATTGTTCGTCAGTCAATGGTTTGCTTTTGTTTTCAATTTCAATACAATCAGACAGGATTTTTTTGATTTCTCGTGTCGAAACTTCTTCGCCATTACTGGTTTGCATTGATTCGGAGAAAAAACTTTTTAAAAGAAATGTTCCAAAAGGTGTTTGAACATATTTGCTGTTTGCTACTCTTGAAATTGTTGATATGTCGAGGTGTACTATCTCAGCAATATCTTTAAGTATCATTGGCCTTAATTTGGTTTCATCGCCGGTTAGAAAATAGGCTTTCTGATATTCCATGATTGTTTTCATGGTAATATAAAGTGTGTTTTGCCGCTGTTTGATAGCGTCAATAAACCATTTTGCAGAATCAATTTTTTGTTTTACAAAACTAAAAGCGTCTTTGCTTTTTTTATTTTTTTTATTATTTGAGTATGCTTCGAGCATATCGAGATAGGATTTATTTAATCTTAGCTCGGGAGCATTTTTTGAATTTAAAGTTAATTCCAATTCACCATTATTATTTGTTATAATAAAGTCAGGTAAAATATAATGATTCATTTTTGAGGTTTCGGCAAGCGAATTACCCGGTTTTGGATTAAGTTTTAATATTTCATTAAGAGCATCTTTTAGCTCATTTTCGGTGATTCGTGCTTTTTTAATTATCTTATCGTAATGTTTTTTTGTTAATTCATTAAAATATCTTTCAACTATTGTGATGGCGAGATCAATATCTTTTGTTTCTTTTTTACGATTTAGTTGAATCAATAAACATTCCTGAAGGTTTCTTGCCCCAATTCCTGAGGGATCAAAATCCTGAATGATTTTTAAAACATTTTGAATTTCATCAGTAGTTGCCTTAATATTCTGAGTGAATGCAAGATCATCAACCATTGATGAAAGGTCGCGAACCAGATAGCCTGAATCATCAAGATTACCGATGATGTTAAAACCTATTAATACATCCCTTGAGCTAAGATCACGTAATCCTAATTGTGAAATCAGCATTTCTTGAAAACTTGTGCCTGATACGAAAGGACTTTCTTTTCTTTCATCATCAAGGCTTGTATTAAATGAATTCAGTTTGTACGATGGAATTTCATCATCACTTATATAATCATTTAAATCAAATTCATCCTCTTTATTATATTCTTCGGTTTTTTCTTCCTCAAAAGTTTCATCAGGATTGTCTTGAATATCCATTTCCTCATTATCTTCAAAAGTATCTTCGGCATTGCTCAATTCTTCCAAAGCAGGATTTTCCTCAATTTCTTGTTTTATTCTTTGTTCAAGTGCAATAGAAGGTATCTGCAACAACTTCATTACCAGAATCTGCTGTGGGGATAATTTCTGTAATAATTTTTGTTGTAGTTTTAGGTTTAACATAATACCTCTATCTTTCTAAGTTCAAAACTTCAATTATTTTTTTTAATGCAAAGTACAACTTTTTATTGATTGTTCAAAAAAAAGATTTTTATTTTATTAAATAATGTGTTTAAGCTTCATTCTTTTCTAAAAATTAGCATTTTGGGGTGTTCTCGGAAATGGAATTACATCACGAATATTACTCATTCCCGTTATAAATAATACTAATCGTTCAAATCCAAGGCCGAAACCGCTGTGAGGAGCAGTTCCAAATTTTCTGGTCTCAAGATACCACCACAGATCTTTTTCCGGAATTTCTAATTCTTGAATTCTTGAATAAAGTTTTTCGTAAACTTCTTCTCTTTGCGACCCTCCGATTATTTCACCAATTCGAGGAAATAAAACATCTAAAGCTCTGACAGTTTTATCATCATCGTTTTGTTTCATATAAAATGCTTTTATTTCCTTAGGATAATCGGTGAGCATAACAGGTTTCTTGAAATGCTTTTCAACTAAATATCTTTCATGCTCCGATTGTAAATCAAGTCCCCAACCAACAGGGAATTCAAATTTTTGATTAGATTTTTCTAATATATCAACAGCTTCGGTATATGATAATCTTTCAAATTTATTTTCAAGAACTGATTTCAAACGTTCAATCAATTCGTTATCATACATTTTATTTAAAAATTCCAAATCATCATAACAATTTTCCAAAGCATATTTTGTAAGATATTTTAAGAAATCTTCGGCCAAATCCATATTATCATCATTGTCGTAGAAAGCCATTTCGGGTTCAACCATCCAAAATTCAGCGAGGTGCCGCGGAGTGTTTGAGTTCTCGGCTCTAAAAGTTGGCCCGAAAGTATAAATTTGAGAAAGTGCTAAAGCTCCAGCTTCGCCTTCTAATTGTCCGGAAACTGTAAGGTTTGTTTCTTTCCCGAAGAAATCTTTTGAATAATCTGTTTTTCCATCCTCTGTCAATGGGGGATTCTGACTATCTAAAGTTGTAACTCTGAACATTTCCCCTGCTCCCTCACAGTCAGAGCCCGTAACGATTGGTGTGTGAAGATAATAAAATCCATTATCGTTATAATATTTATGAATAGCATAAGCCATTGCATGTCTGATTCTTAATACTGCTCCAAAAGTATTTGTTCGCGGACGAAGATGTGCAATTTCTCTTAAAAATTCAAGAGTATGTCCTTTTTTTTGCAAAGGATAAGTCTCGGGGTCGGCTGAGCCGTAAACTTCAATTTCCCCGGCTTGAATTTCAGAATTTTGACCCTTGCCCATTGACTCGACAAACTTTCCGGTAACCGATAAACTGGCACCTGTTGTGATTTGTTTAATGATGGCTTCATCGAAATTTGCAATATCAGCAACAATCTGAATGTTATGGATTGACGAACCGTCATTTAATGCAATAAAAGCAATTTTTTTATTTCCACGTTTAGTTCTAACCCATCCTTTAACTTGAACATCTCTATCGAAATCTTTTGATTTTATCAAATCGCAAACCATGCTTCTTTTTAATTTTCCCATTTATTTTTAGTATTAAGCAAATACAAATTAATTCGTTATCATAAATTTTTTGCAAAAAAACAATATTTTACTCATTAAATCAAAAAAAAGACAAAGTAGAAGAATTGTTTTAAAATTTATAGTAAATATAGTGTTGTAAATGTAAGGAATATATAATTCTAAGAAATTTTTCGAAAATATTATTTTAACTTGAGTTTGTTTTTTTTAACAAAAACAAATTACCCAAATTAAAAATATTGATAATAATTTTGTTTTAGTCTTTGTATATTTGCATAAAATTTATTCTCCACAAAATATGAGTTTGAATTTACAAATAAGTCCGTTAAAAAAATGGCTTGGAGACTATAAGTATCCTTTGGTAATTAGTGGCCCTTGTAGTGCTGAATCCGAAGACCAGGTTCTGGAAACTGCTCTTCAACTTTCAAAAATTCCAAACGTAAAAATATTTAGGGCAGGAATTTGGAAACCGCGAACGAGGCCCGGCGATTTTGAAGGTGTTGGAGATATAGGTTTGCAATGGTTGAAAAAAGTCAAGCAAAGAACAAAATTATTGACAACGGTTGAGGTGGCTAATCCTATGCACGTTGAAAAATGTTTGGAAAACAATATTGATGTTTTGTGGATTGGAGCGCGAACTGTTGTAAATCCTTTTTCGATTCAGGAAATTTCAAATGTTTTGAAAGGAGTAGATATTCCGGTGATGATAAAAAATCCGGTAAATCCCGACCTGAAATTGTGGATTGGGGCAATCGAGCGAATTTATAATGCCGGTATTAAAAAAATCGGAGCTATACACAGAGGTTTTTATATATATGATAATAAAGTTTACAGAAATCAACCGATGTGGGAAATCCCAATTGAATTGAAACGATTGCTTCCTAATCTTCCTATAATTGTTGATCCGAGTCATATTTGTGGAAACAGACCCATGCTTCCTACTATTTCACAACGTGCGATGGATTTGGGAATGAGTGGTTTAATGATAGAAACCCATCCAAATCCCGCAAATGCTTTAAGTGATGCCGAGCAGCAAATTGAACCCATAAAATTAGAGGCCTTACTCTCAAAACTAATTATCAGAAAGCAAAAAGGGGATATTGATTTTGAAAATAAATTAGAAGAATTGCGGTCTAAAATTGATGAAATAGACAGGGAATTTATCGAAGTTCTTGCGCATAGAATGCAAGTTGTTGACCAAATAGGAAAATATAAACAAGAGAATAAAATCACGGTTTTGCAATTAAAACGCTGGAATTCTATTATCAATGATAGATTAAAATCAGGAAAAAAGCTTGGAATACATGAAATTTTTCTTGTTAAACTTCTTGAACTTATACATTTAGAATCGATTCGCCGACAGACAAATATCGTAAGAAATTCAAAAAAAATATAGAATTAATAGTATTATTGCAATGTTTTAATTGTGGAAATATATCACATCCATCGCTTTTTTTTGAAGAATAGTATCATTGTAAAAGCAATTACAAGCATCGCAATAATCACTAACCAAAACGAATACGGGCTATTTTGAAAAGGCAATCCCACATTCATTCCGTAAAGTCCTGTTAAAAAAGTCAATGGAAGTAAAATAGAAGAAACCAATGTGAGAACCTTCATTATTTCGTTTATTTTATTGGCCTGCAACGAATCGAAAGTTTTCGAAAAGCCTTCGATTAATTCCCCATAATCTTCGGTCAAATCCCAAATTTTTTGGTAGTAGTCAAGAATATTACCCCAATACTCCTCCATATTTTCGGCATACCCTTCAATTTGACCGGTTTCAAATTTATGAAAAAGTCGCAACTGAGGTTTAAAAGTCGTATTTAATAAAATGATGTTTTTTCGGATTATGGAAATTAATTCAATAATTTTTTCTGCATTTTTACTAAATAACTCTCTGTTAATAAATTCAAGTTCAATACCCATTTTTCGGATTACAAACAAAGAATCGGCCATTAAGCGTTCAAGTATTTTATATAATAAGGCATCACTTGTTCCCACTTCGAATTCTTCTTTATCTTTTTCCTGAACCTTTGCTTCTTCAAACATCTTTGTAACAACCCAATGTGACTTTCCAATTGTAATAATATAATCTTCACCCCAGAAAATTTTAACTTCTTTAGTATTAAGAAAAACTTCATCTTTCTTTATGCTCGGAAAATGTAGAATTAGAAAATAGTAATCATCGTAAATGTCTATTTTTGACCGCTGGTTCTGGCTTCGACAGTCTTCAATATCAAGAGGGTGGAAATGAAAATTGTCCGTTAAATATTGAAAATCTTCCTCCGTTGGGCTAAGGATATGATGCCATTTTAAAGCACCTATTTTTATAGTTTCAATCATAGGCCATCCCCTTCATTTTAAGAATTCGAATTTTACATCCCTTAATTACTTTTTATATATTTTAAGTGCCCAAAAGTAAGTAAATAAATGGTATTTTGACTTTTTTGTTGGGAAAATATTTGATAAATATTTTTTGCAGTAAAAAGCACAAAGAAAAAACCAAAAGATTATAACTTATTTTTTTAACATTTCTAATTGTTTCCTTAATGATTTCATTTGAATCAGGAAAATGTTTTATTAACAAAACAATCCAATGTTTTCATTGTTTCTTCAGGTGCTTCAATAAATCCCATGTGGCCGACTTTGCCTAAAATTAAAACTTCGGAATGAGAGGGTAAAACGGTTTGTACAAGTATTTTATCAACCGGAATTCTTGAATCTTTTTTGCCGACAATAAAAAGTATAGGTACTGAAATTTCAGTTAATAAATTAATTTTTGCGCTCCTTTCTTTCATGCCGCTTTGAGCTGCAATTATTGTTTCTTTAGGTATTTGCCTTGCTTTTTCCTTTTGATCTTCAATATATTCATTTAGTTTCTCGAGATTTTCCGGAGCAAATAATTCAGAAATAAATTGATTGATAAAACCTTTACGATTTAAATTAACTGCATTGATTGCTCTTTCACGATTGATTTTAGCTTCAGGAGTATCGGGCATAGCATGAGAATGAAACAAACATAAGCCTTGAAGAAAATCAGGGTGTTTTTCTGCAAATGATAAAGCTGCATAACCTCCCATTGAATGGCCTGCCATCACACATTTTTCAATTTTTAAATTGTCGAGAACAGCTTTTACGGTTTCGGCCATAAAATCCATTGTATGTGCTTCTGAAAAATTTTCGGTTTTTCCATGCCCGGGTAGATCAATGCTAATCACCCTGTATTTCTTTGAAAGTACTGTTGAAAAATCTTTCCAAATTTCAAGTGATCCCAAAAATCCATGTAATAAGATTAAGGGATTTCCGCTTCCTTCGTCTCTAAAATTTATTTCTTTGTTTTGAAATTTTATTTGTTTTTCCATGATTTCAATTGAGAATTTACATTTGAGATTTCAGAATTTTGTTTTTATAAAAAAGTGATGCCATCCAAAAAAGATAAAAATTCTCAAATCAAAATTTATAATTTCTAACCATCATTCAACTTCATATGAATTCGTGATGAAAGAATATCAATTGCTACTTGATTTGCACCACCTTGGGGAATTATTAAATCGGCAAATCTTTTCGATGGCTCGATAAATAATTGATGCATAGGTTTTACAAATTTTTCGTAATGATTAAGAACTTCTTTAAACGAACGCCCTCTTTCTTCGATATCACGCCAAATTATTCTCATCAGGCGATCATCGGCATCGGCATCTACAAAAACTTTAATATTAAAACGGTCACGCATCCGCGGATTTGTTAAAATCAATATTCCTTCAACAATAAGTACTTTAGTTGGTTCAACAGGCATTGTCTCTTCCGCCCTCGAACATGTCAGGTAAGAATAAATCGGCATTTCGATTCTATTTCCTTTGATTAACTCATCAATATGGCTCACCAATAGTTTAAACTCAATTGATGATGGATGATCGAAATTTATTTTTGCTCGTTGTTCGGCTGAAAGATGGCCGTTGTCTTTATAATAAAAATCCTGCGAAATTACTGTTACTGAACCTTCCGGCAACCTTTTTATCATTTTTTTTACAACCGTTGTTTTACCGGAACCAGAACCACCGGCTATTCCAAGTACTAACATAAACTCTATTATTAAAATTGCTTCAAAAGTAATACAATTTTGAAAATTTTGAAGGTCGATAATAAATGATGTTTTTAGAAAATTATAATGACAAAGATTCAAGCTCCTTAAAAGCAGGCGTAGAATAAATGTTTAGGCCGGATTCATAATTGAAACACAAAAAAAATAGGCATAGCAATTATGCCTTTGAAAAATGGAAAGTTAATACGTTTTAATGTAAATTTGCCAAATGCAAAAGCATTTAATTTTTAAGGGAAATATTTATTGGGTTCTGATAATTAGGCTTGCTATAATTCTTGATCTCTATTGGATGTCGAGATTATTATTGTGGGTTTTTAATCCTTTGTATTTCTCAGGATTAGGATTTTCCGGTTTTTTTGAAGTTTTGTTTTATGGCTTAAGATTCGATATTTCTGCTTTAATGATGGTAAATTTGCCAATAATTTTCTTATGCTTGTTACCGTTTAACTTTACTTATAATAAAATTTATCAGCAAATTACAAGTTTTATTTTCTACTTATTTAATTCTATAGCACTCGCAGCAAATTTTATTGATATAATTTATTTTCGGTTCACACTTAAACGAACAAGCGGCGATATCTTTAATTATTTTGCTAACGAAGATTCGCAATTTCTTGGATTAATCCCGCAATTTATTTTTGACTTCTGGTATATTTTTCTGCTTTGGCTGGCTTTTATTTTCCTGATGATATTTTCCTGCAAAAAAATTCAGCCCGAATTAAAAACATCTTCAAAGTCAAAAATTAAAGTTTATTCTTTAAGAATAATATTTTCACTTTTGTTTTTGTTTATTTCAATTATAGGTATCCGTGGAGGCTTTCAGTTAAAACCAATTAGCATTATTCAAGCCGGACAATATGCAGAAGGGAAAAACCTGACTTTAATATTAAATACTCCTTTTTCGATAATAAAAACTATAAATCAAAAGGCTTTAAAACCTGTTAAATATTTTGCAAACGAAGATGAAGCCATCAGAATTTATTCACCTGAACATAAGGTTGTTTCCGATTCATTATCTGAGGAATTCAATGCTTTAAATGTTGTGATAATTATTATGGAAAGTTTTTCGAGTGAGCATATTTCTGCTTTGAATCCCGAACCTGATCCCGAGTACTCGGGGGGGGATTATAAGGGATATACTCCTTTCTTAGATTCCTTAATTTACGAGAGTTTGGCATTCAATGGCTTTGCTAACGGGAAGCGATCAATTGAAGGCATTCCTGCAATTCTTTCTTCGCTTCCTGCTTTAATGAATTATGATTTTATTACTTCAATTTATTCAGGCAATAAAGTGAGCAGCATTGCAAATCTTTTGAAAAATAAAGCTTACACATCATCATTTTTTCATGGTGGAACAAACGGAACGATGGGATTTGAGGCTTTTACTAAAATGGCAGGTTTCGATAAATATTACGGCAGAAGCGAATATAATAACGAAAACGATTATGACGGGAAATGGGGAATTTATGATGAGGAATTTTTTCAGTATTTTGCAAATGAACTAAATAAAACAAAAAAACCCTTTCTTTCGGTTTTCTTTTCACTTTCATCGCATCATCCTTATTCGATTCCTGAAAAGCATAAAAATAAATTCAAAAAAGGGAAATTGGAAATACACGAAAGCATTGGTTACTCAGATTATTCACTCGCTAAGTTTTTTATATCAGCATCAAAAATGCCCTGGTTTGAAAACACTTTGTTTGTGATAACTGCCGATCATACCTCCGAAAATTATTATCCGCAATATCAAACTATGCTTGGAAATTATTCAATTCCAATAGTTTTTTATAGGCCAAATAGTGAATTAAAATGTTTTACAAAACAAATTGCACAACAAATTGATATTATGCCGAGTGTTTTAAGTTTTTTGAATTTTGATAAAGATTATATTGCTTTCGGTAAAGACCTTTTTAACGAACAAACAGATAATTTTGCTGTCAGTTATTTGAATGAAAATTACCAAATAATTAAAGGTGATAACGTATTAAGTTTTAATGGTAAGGAATCTGTTTCTTTACATAATTACAAACTTGATAATTTATTAAAAAATAATTTAATTGAAAAAGAAGATAGTGTTAGAAATGAAATGGAAACATTTTTAAAGGCAATTATTCAACAATATAATGATAGAATAATAAATAATAATTTGACAAATGATTGAAATACAATAGAAATACAATGGAAATACGGTTGTGATACGATGGTGATACGATTGAAATACAATGGAAATACTGTAATGGAATAATATGAAACATCAATTTTTCCTTATATTTTCTTATATGACTTATATGGTTCAAACTTAAACGCATGAAAAAGAAAATCCTTTTTATTATTAATCCGATTTCGGGAAATAAACCTCTGATAAAAGAAAAAGTTGAAGGTTTGATTGATAATAAATTAGATAAAAAAAAATTTAATTATAAAATAAAAAAAACCGAAAGGGCAAAGCATGCCATTGAAATAAGTGAAAATGCAATAAATGAAGGATTTGATATAATTATTGTTGTCGGGGGAGACGGCTCAGTAAATGAAGTTGCCCAATCAATTATTAATTCAGAAATTATTCTGGGAATCATTCCACTTGGTTCAGGCAATGGCTTAGCCCGCCATCTTAAAATTCCTTTGAAACCCGAAAATGCAATAAAACTCATTAATCAATTAAACGTGAAAAAGATTGATACGGCGACTTGTAACGACAATTTTTTTGTAAGTATTGCCGGTATTGGTTTTGATGCACTTGTTGCAGAAAAATTTGCTAAAATGAAAAGACGAGGATTTTCGTCTTATCTCAAAATAATTACGAGAGAATACCCTTTTTACCAACCTCTTGATTACGAAATAAATATTGACGGAAAACAAATTCAGCGGAATGCATTATTAATCAACTTTGCCAACTCCGATCAATTCGGATATGAAACTTCAATAGCTCCAAACGCAAAAATAGACGATGGTTTGATTGATGTATGTATTGTAAAAAAAGCTCCCTTAGTTGAACTACCCATCTTAGCTCATTTGCTTTACCGAAAACAAATTGATAAATCAAAATTCATGGAAATCATAAAGGCAAAAAAAATTACCATCAATCAAAAAAATATTACAACTGTAAACGTTGACGGCGAACCTATGGAATCAGGTAAGAAGGTCGAAATAAGAATTAATCCTTCATCCTTAAAAGTAATTGTGCCATAAATAAAAAATTAGCAATTAACCTTATGTCGAAAAAGAAAAAGAAAAGCCTTGGAATAGTATATTCAACCAATCCCGATTATAATTATGAATACGATGAAGATGAAACTATAGAAACTCTTCCCCCGCAACAACAAAATTTGCGATTAATGTTAGATAAAAAGCAAAGAGGCGGAAAGAAAGTAACTTTAATTACAGGATTTATTGGAAATGATGATGACCTTAAACAATTGGGAAAAGATTTAAAATCGAAATGCGGAGTTGGAGGGTCCGTGAAAAACAGTGAAATTTTAATCCAGGGAGACTTTCGGGAAAAAGTTTTTGAATTGTTAATTAAAGCCGGATATAAAGTTAAAAAGGTTGGGGGATGAAAAAGTTCATCCGGTTTTAAATAATTGTTTGTAGTTTTGCTGATATGAACGAAAAATAATTCAAATCTTTATTTTATGAAAACATTAAAAATCTTCACCTTAATCCTTTTAATAACAACAGTAATAATTTCCAAAGGGCAAACAAATAAAGAAGGGCAAATCAGCCCGGAGGTTTTGCAACAAATTAAAAGTTCGGTCAAAGACAATTCCGAAACCAGGGCACTTATTAATGCAGTTACGAATAATAAAATCAAAAAACTTGCAGTAAACCATAGTAATGTTGGGAAAATCAATCACTTTTTCTCAAATAAAATAGACACGAAAGCAATTACAAATCAAAAGTCATCAGGTCGTTGCTGGCTTTTTACCGGATTAAATACTTTGCGGCCTATAGTTGCCGAAAAACTAAATCTTAGTAAGTTTGAATTCTCAGAAACATATTCGTTTTTTTACGATCAGCTTGAGAAATCAAATTTGTTTTTAGAATCAATTATTTCAACCCGCGACCTTAAAATCGACGATCGAAAAGTTGAATGGCTGTTTAAAAACGCAATCGGTGACGGTGGGCAATGGACAACATTTGCCGATATTGTGAATAAATATGGCCTCGTACCGAGCAATGTTATGCCTGAAACATCTCATAGCGAAAGTACCGGAATGATGTCGCGTCTGCTGAGAAGAAAACTTCGTGAGTTTGGAGTTAATTTAAGAGAAATGCACCAAAACGGGAAAAAACTGAAAGTTATCAGAACAGCAAAAGTGAATATGCTTTCCGAGATTTATAAAATGCTCGTCATGTGTCTCGGTGAGCCTCCGGTGGAATTTAGTTGGCAATACAAAGATAAAGACGACAAAATAAGCGAAGAAAAAAAATATACACCAAAGTCATTTTATAATGAATTTGTTGGAATCGACCTTAACGAATATGTAATGATTATGAACGACCCGACTCGTGAATATTTTAAACTCTATGAAGTTGAATACGACCGCAGTCTGCAAGACGGAAATAACTGGAAATATATTAACCTCCCGATTAAAGAAATTAAAGAATTTGCAAAGAATTCAATTCTCGGAAATGATGCAATGTATTTTTCGTGTGATGTCGGGAAACAATTAAACACCGGCTTTGGTACTCTCGATCTGAATAATTATGACTATGATGATTTGTTTGGAGTTAAGTTTGACATGAATAAATCGCAAAGAATTTCAACTTATGAGAGCGGCTCGACTCACGGAATGGCTTTGGTTGGCGTAAATATTCTTGAAAACGGGGAAATCGACAAATGGTTGTTGGAAAATTCATGGGGGGCTGATAAAGGCCACAACGGATATCTTACAATGACAGATAGTTGGTTTGGAGAATATCTTTTCAGAGTAGTGATTAGCAAAAAATATCTTGATAAAAACACGCTTAAAATTCTCGACACTAAAGCAACTTTACTTCCACCCTGGGATCCGATGTTTGCTCCTGAGAAGTAATAAAATTAAAATATTTCGATGTAGTCTTAGTTCAATTTTACATCCGGCCATTCATGTCTTTCAATTGCCGAATTAATCGGTGATTTTAAGTCATTGATCATTTATCGCCTTCATTACAAAACATCTTAAATTTGTCAAAAGAAATTTTTAATTTTGGAAAAATATTAATTCTTTAAAACATGATAACTTATATAGGAAATATAATTAGAAAATGGTTAGTCAGCCATAACGTTTCTGAGGAATTGGCCCACGAAATTACAGATTTTACAGGTTTAATTTTAGTTTTTATTCTTGCGTGGATTTCATTTTATATCGCAAAGCGAATAATTATTCATACTGTTCATCTCTTCGTAAAAAAATCAAAAAATAAATGGGATGATGTACTGGCTGAAAAAAATGTCTTTAACAGATTAGCCTATCTCGCTCCTGCAATTCTTATTCATTTATTAACTCCCTTGGTCATACCAAAATATGAGTTTGCTATTACGGTTATTGATATTATCACCAAAATATATATGATTTTTACTGTTTTGGTTGTAATAAATTCATTCCTTAATGCCCTTAGCCATATTTATCAAAACTATGAAATATCAAAATCGAAACCTATAAAAGGTTATATACAAGCCGTAAAAGTTGTTTTATTCATAATTGGCGGCATATTAATAGTGGCTTCATTATTGAATAAATCACCAAATGCTTTATTTGTTGGGCTTGGAACTTTATCAGCTGTTCTAATGATAGTTTTTAAAGATCCTCTTCTGGGATTTGTGGGAGGAATCCAACTTTCTACAAATAATATGATAAGAATAGGCGACTGGATTGCAATGCACAAATTTGGTGCTGATGGAAATGTTATTGACATCTCGCTTACGTCTGTGAAAGTTCAAAATTGGGATAAAACAATCACAACCATACCCACTTATGCACTTATTACGGATTATTTTCAAAATTGGCGTGGGATGGAAGAGTCAGGCGGACGGCGTATTAAACGATCAATTAATATAGATATGGATAGCGTTAAGTTTTGTACTCCTGAAATGCTAAGCAAGTTTTATAAATTTCAATATCTGTCAAAATATGTGGAAAATAAAGAAAAGGAGATTGAAAAATTCAATAAACAGAATAATATTGATAATGAATATTTGATAAATGGCCGCCGACAAACCAACCTTGGTGTGCTTAGGGCCTATTTAAAAGAATATCTTCATAAAAATTCCAATATAAATGATAGTATGACTTTTTTGGTTCGTCAGCTTCAACCTACTGAACTTGGTATTCCAATTGAAATTTATGTTTTTAGTAAAATTCAGGCTTGGGCAGACTACGAAGATGTTCAATCTGATATTTTTGATCATGTTTTGGCAATTATTCCTGAGTTTGAATTAAGGGTTTTTCAGAATCCTACAGGAAAAGATTTTCAGAAGGTGTTTCAAAATAAACAAAAAATAAATGCTTGAATGCTTAAATAATGAAATTAACTATAAAAAAATAAACACTTGAAAATCTACATAATTGCAGGTGAAGCTTCCGGCGACCTACATGCCTCAAATCTGATAAAACAAATGAATGCTATCGATAATTCTGTTAGTTTTCGTGGTTGGGGTGGCGATTTGATGCAAAGTCAAGGCATGGTTTTGGTGAAACATTATCGCGATCTTGCATTTATGGGTTTCGTCGAGGTTTTGATGAATATTCGTACTATTTCAAAAAATCTTAAATTTTGCAAAAAAGATATTCTTGATTTCAAGCCCGATGCATTGATTCTGGTCGATTATCCGGGTTTTAATCTTCGAATTGCAGAATTTGCTCATAAAAACGGAATCAAAGTTTTCTATTATATCTCGCCACAGGTTTGGGCATGGAAAAAGTCAAGAGTGAAAACTATCAAACGTGTGGTAGATAAAATGCTTGTGATTCTTCCATTTGAAAAAGATTTTTATAAAAAATATAATTATGAAGTTGATTTTGTTGGGCATCCTTTGCTTGATGTGATAAATAAAGATGAAAAACAAGCTGATAATAAACTTTTTTATAAAATAAATGAATTGCCCGACAAACCAATAATTGCATTGCTTCCGGGTAGCCGAAAACAGGAAATATCAACAATGTTGAACATAATGCTAAGCATTTGTGAATATTTCCCAGCCTATCAATTTGTTATTGGTGGAGCCCCCTCAATTCCAGATGATTTTTATAAAGAATTTTGTGAGAAATACAATCTGAAAATTATTTTCAATCAAACATATGATTTACTGAAAAATTCTGAGGCAGCACTTGTTACTTCAGGAACGGCAACATTAGAAACCGCCTTGATTGAAACACCTCAGGTTGTTTGTTATAAGGGAAATAATCTTTCCTATCAAATCGCAAAACGAATTATAAACATAAAATACATTTCGCTGGCAAATTTGATAATGGACAAAAAAATTATTGTCGAGTTAATTCAAAGCGATCTGAACACTAAAAATTTGAAAATCGAATTAGGTAAAATCTTAAACGACAAAAGTTATAGAGAAGAAATATTAAGAAATTATAAAAAACTAAAAGAAAAATTAGGTGGAAGTGGAGCATCAAAAAATGCAGCAAAAATAATATTGAAAAGTTTAAAGGTCGATGATTTATAGACACATTTATACAAAAAATAATCACTTTAAAAAATGCCTGTTTTTAAAACAAGAGAAATAAATATAGGAAATATTCCCCTCGGCGGCAACAATCCGGTTCGCATTCAATCTATGTGCTCGACAAACACTATGGATACGGCTGCAACAGTTGCACAGTCGATTAGAATGATCGAAGCCGGTTGCGAATACGTTAGGATAACTGCACAAGGCATTAAAGAGGCTCAAAACTTATACGAAATAAAAAATGAATTTCAAAAAGCAGGATTCAATAATCCTCTGATCGCCGACATTCATTTCAATCCAAAAGCAGCTGAAGTTGCAGCCGGAATTGTTGAAAAAGTAAGAATAAATCCCGGCAATTATGTTGACAAAAGGCACTCAATAATAATTAATTACAGTCAAAAAGAATATGATCAGGAACTCGAAAGAATAGCTGAACGATTGTTTCCATTGATTGAAATCTGCAAAAATAATTCAACCGCAATGCGCATCGGAATAAATCACGGCTCATTGTCCGACAGAATTATGAATCGTTACGGAAACACAGCAACCGGCATGCTTGAATCGGCAATTGAGTTTATTAAGATTTGCGAAAATTTCAATTATGGCGATATTGTTCTATCGATGAAATCAAGCAATATTCGAGTTATGCTTCAGGCTACGAGGCTGCTTGTAAAAAAAATGATTGAATTGGGAATGGATTACCCTTTGCATCTTGGAGTTACGGAAGCCGGTTCGGGAGAAGACGGCAGAATTAAATCAGCCATTGGTATCGGAAGTTTGCTCAGGCAAGGAATTGGCGATACAATTCGTGTTTCGCTTACCGAAGAACCCGAGTTTGAAATACCTGTTGCAAAAACAATTGTAAAATATTATGCTTTAGAAAGATCAAATGATCAGGTTTATTATAATTCAAATAATTTCGTTGAAAATTCTTCTGAAAATTTTGAGTATTCAAAACGAAAAAGTATTTCGATGAGAAATATCGGGGGAGATAATCAATCTGTTATAATATCAAATCAAAAATCGTTTGATGAAGATTTTTTATTTAAGAACACCAAAATTATTGAAAAAGAAACTGAAAATTCATTCCCGATTTTCAGTATTCGTGAATATTTACAGAAAACAAATTATGCAGAACTTTCTTTTATTAATGTTAGTTTAAATCAGGATTTACCATTAAAAAAGCCTTTTATTGAAAAAATAAAATCGGATAAAACCGCTGTTTTGATTGCCGAATCGGGCGAGATTTCAGGATTTGAAAAATATAATTCATTTTTTAATAAATTAAGAAATGAAAAATGCAGAAATGCTGTAATTATCAGGAAGTCATATAAAAATAAAAACATCGATGAACTTATAATCAAAAGTTCGATTGATTTCGGCTCATTATTGATTGATGGTTTTGGTGATGGAATTTGGATTGATTCGGGTTTTGATAAAAAAATTATAAATTTAAACCAACTTGCATTAGGAATTCTTCAGGCATGCGGAAGCAGGATTTCAAAAGCCGAATATATTGCTTGTCCATCATGCGGGAGAACTTTGTACGATATTCAAAAAGCTCTCGAAAAAATTCAAATTGCAACAAAGCATCTTAAAGGTTTGAAAATTGCCGTAATGGGTTGTATTGTAAATGGCCCCGGTGAAATGGCTGATGCCGATTACGGATACGTTGGGGCAGGCCCGGGAAAAATTACGCTTTATAAAAGCAAACAACTCATCAAAAAAAATATAGATCAGAAGAATGCAATTGACGAATTAATTAAATTGATAAAAGAAAATGGTGATTGGAAAGAAAAAAATTAAATCTTGGATACACTATTTCATAAATACCAAAACAAAATAAAATATAAAGGCAATCGTTTTATTTTACTGTTTTTTATTAATTTTAGAGAAAAATATTTTACAATGAAAAAATATCCGGCTTACTTAATTTTGATTATTATAGCGTTTACAGTTGCATGCAAAAAAGACAAAACTGATCCACCCGATAATCCTGTTTCTAAAAATGAGTTTGAATTGTTTATAGATTTTTGGAACCCTGAAGGCGACAATCCGGAAATTAGTTTTGATGCATTGGAAACATCTCCTGAAATTAAAATTGATTTTACGCGAACTTTTGCTGGCTTTGTAGTTCCACCACATTTCACAAATGTAAAAATTGATAATCTGCGAATTATTAATGATGAAAATATTAATTATGAAATTCAGGATATTAATGCTTATGAATTTCGCGAAGAAATGGGTGGTTGGAAACATGATGTGGAATTCACGATGAGCTATGAACCGATTGAAGATTTGAATGTTATGCTGGTTCTTGATGCAAGTGAATCATTAGGAGAAGATTTTTCGAAGGTTAAAGAATATGCAATAAGCTTTGTAGATAGTATTTTTATGACAGTTCCTATTGTGAAAATAGGAATTGTAGCTTTTTCGGATGTTATTAATGTTTTTGGTTTATCAAGCGATAAATATGAGATAACTAATTATATTTCAAATATTGAGCAAGGGCTTTTTACGACTTTATACGAAGCCATAAATGTTGGAATTGATACATTACAAAATAATTTCGCCGAAAGTAAATCATTATTAATTTTCACAGATGGAACAGATAATAATTCTGATCCGGAAATCACCGATGATTTTTTATATAACAAACTTGTTAACGATCCTAATGTAATAAAAATAAACAGCTTTGCTATCGGCCTTGAAGGAAAAGGTGGTGTTGATAAACCTGTTCTGGAAAAATTAGCTACTAACGGTGG
>Ga0208648_1001255_pt1 | contig 21561 bp, 20 predicted proteins | sample AntAceMetag02UKL_FD_184772 | JGI IMG/M metagenome (GOLD analysis project Ga0208648, IMG submission 184772) | Saline lake microbial communities from Ace Lake, Antarctica - Antarctic Ace Lake Metagenome 02UKL (SPAdes) (version 2) | ecosystem: Environmental > Aquatic > Non-marine Saline and...
CGTCCTCGTCACCTCGTTCCGACCCAACAAGGGGTCGGAACATAGGCTCCAAATGACTTGACGCCGTGTCGGAATGCCTTTTTATTTTGTCTACACCTTCGCTCTCGCTCAGACTCCGACAAAAAATCGGCCCTACGGCTATCGCAGACTAAAAATCTTCACTTCGCTTAGGCTCCGTTTCCAAGATTTTCAGCGTACGTATTTTTAGTCAATTTTGTGACGCACAATATGCTCAACATCTCGGTGCCCAATTACAATATTTCCTACCATAAGGACTACGTTTTTTTTCTGCTTCTCACCGTCTGCGTCAATGTAGTCAAGGCATTCACCCCGGTTCCGAAAATTTAAAAAGCTTCGGTCGTTAATATTGAATGTGGCTTCCCCCTTTAAGGTCAATATTGCTTGTGTCCGATTTCCCCCACTGGTGTCATTGCATTGGAAAATAATTTCGAATTCTATGAAAAGGTGATCTACCTTTTCAGTAACATATGATGATACTCTTACAGTAGGCCCGCCTGTCGTTTCGAACCCGTTCAGTTCTAGCAGACGGTTAATAGATTCCTGAGTCTCGGCACAGAATTCACGGGTTAAGGCGCTTTCGTCTAGGTCAACGGGCTCTTGGATTTTTTCCAATAAATCCGTAATTGAGTTGAATATTTGAATCTGATTGGGGCGCTCTGCTGCCTCTTGCCGCAAGTTTTCGGCCAATCCTTTTTCGGATTGCCTGTTTTGGAAAAAGGCTTTGTCCTCAGTAACTAGAACCACATTACTGCTCTCCATTAAGGCTAAGCAATCGGCCCAAATGACACCGTCTTTGAATTGTTGGTTTTTGGGGCCGCTTGGAGGAAGCCCCTTAATTACCTTGTCTAATGATTGGGTTGCACTTTCTATTGAGAAAGGAATGTCAATTTTATTTGCGCTTACCCTTTCGAAAACCCCACTGGCACATTCATTTATTTGATTTTCATCCGGCAGGACTACTTCTTTAAGTTTTCCGAATATCGAAAGAAGTTGTCGGTGGCTTTTCTTTATATTGTCACAATGCACTGAAAGGGAATTATTGATATTTATTTCCACTTCACGTCTTACTACCTCTGGAATTGCTATTGTTGCTTCCTGTTTTTTTATGAAAAATTGCAAAGCCAACCCTTTTGCTGTACTTAGGCCAAGCTCTGAAATCCATATGTTGCTATCAATAACTACATACATAGTGCTTCCTGTGAATTTTAGACGTATAACTATTACTTATCAGGTACTTTTGTCCTAATAACTTGATATTTCCGTATTAATCAGGCAACTTTGCCTGTCTTTTTAATATCTGGGAAAATTGCCTTGATAAGTTGATATTAGTCGGAAAATTATTCCTTAATTCCATTTTATATAAAAAAAGAGCATACCCCTATGTTTTTTATAATTAATTTGTCAGGATACCTCAGGACCTGAGCCTGTTTTTCCCTTAATAATTCGCAATTCGGGACCTGAATACGTTTTTTCTGTGTCCCCGTTTTTTCTGTGTTTTTTTCGCTTAAGGATCTTTTCCTTCCGGGAATATAACAGGTATTTATTACTACGCCGATACCAGCATATATTTCTTGAATCAGCATACTAATGATACTTTGTTTTGTCACGAGCTATTGCAGGAATTTGCTAAATATACCGGATAGGTACCCAGGCTTAATAGATGTTTTCACCCACCGAAAAGGCAAGTATTTTACTAAGATGTGTATACGGCAACTGTGTTTCTTTATGCCAGGCGTTAAAGGCGGATTGAATCAACTGCATATCTTTCATTGATGTTGCTGAACCATACAGGCCAATATCCGCCTGGCGCAATGCCTGCAATACATCGGAGCTTAATATAAAACTGTCTATTCCTGCCAGTCTTAATACTCTTGGCCCTGTGTTTCCGCCTAGACGCGCACCTCTTTTTTTAAGTAGCTTAAACAACTCGACAATATTGGTTGTTGGCCATAAACCTACAAATTTTGCGAAACTTCCATGTTCATCAGCTATTTCATTTATCCACTGTGCATTTTTTGGCACCGTCATTATTTTTTGCATATTGCGGATAATCCGCGCGTCTTTGACTATGACTTCCAGGTCTTCAGCTGATAATAGTTCCAGCACTTGTGGTTTACATTTTTTAAATACGCTTTCAAATTCTGGCCATTTGTTTTCGACGACTTTCCAGTTAAACCCTGCTTGAAAAATGCACTTTGTCATGAATGATAATATTCTATCATCCTGTTGTAAGCAGACTTCTTGTATAGACTTTATCGGGGGCAATAGCAATTGCAGCTGATCTTCGCCACCCTTTCTTTTTACCGCACACTGGAAGATTTGCTCAAAACTCTGCATGCTTATGACCATTTATGAATGCTAATATACTTATCCTGTGTTTCAATTTAATCCATTCATTGCGTGATTGTGCACAGTCTGTAACTATTCCACTGTTACCGATTTAGCCAGATTCCTCGGCTGATCTACATCGGTTCCTTTAAGAACAGCGACATGATAAGCAAGTAATTGTAAGGGAATAACATAAACAATCGGCGCAATCAGGTTGTTCACTTTGGGTACGCGGATAATTTGCACATTCTCATCGGCTTCTGTGTTGATTGTCTCATCAAGAAAGACAATTAATTGCCCGCCCCTGGCACTGACCTCTTGTATATTGGACTTTAGCTTTTCTAATAAACGATTATTCGGAGCAACGGTTACTACCGGCATTTCAGCATCTATCAGTGCTAATGGCCCATGTTTTAATTCGCCTGCAGGATAGGCCTCAGCATGAATATATGAAATTTCTTTCAGCTTTAAAGCACCTTCCATTGCGATAGGGTAATGTGTACCTCTACCTAGAAATAAGGCGTGGTTTTTTTCGGCAAATTGCTCCGACAAGATTTTGATCTCATCATCAATCTTTAGAACATCCTCAATAATGCGGGGCAATTGAAATAATTCTGAAGTAATTTCTGCCTCTTTTTCCTTGCTCAGTGCAAAACGCTTACCTACAGCCATAACCAGTAACATTAACGCGACTAACTGCGTTGTAAATGCTTTTGTAGATGCAACACCAATTTCTGGGCCTGCCCGGGTCATTAACACTAGATCCGACTCTCTCACCAAGGAACTTTCGGGTACATTGCAAATAGCTAATGAGTGCAACGCGCCTAGTCGTTTTGCCTCAATCAATGCAGCTAATGTGTCTGCAGTTTCACCTGATTGCGAAATAGTAACCACCAGGGTACCATCAGCAAGTACCGGTTCTCGATAGCGATATTCACTAGCAACATCGATATTACAGGGTACGCGCCCCAACTTTTCAAACCAGTATTTTGCGACTAATCCGGCGTGATAACTGGTACCACAGGCTATTATTTGTATCGATTTGATCTTATCAAAGACCTCTGCCGCATTATGTCCAAAGGCGGTATCTTGTAACTTATTATGAATAAAACGACCTTCTAATGTCTCGGCTATGGCATTTGGTTGCTCATAAATTTCCTTAAGCATGTAATGGCGATAGCCAGCCTTATCAACTGCATCGGCTGTTAAACTACTTTCTTTGATCGGCCTTTGAACAATTTGATCGTCTTTATCATAAATAATCAGGCTGTGTATCTTTAGCTCGGCAACATCGCCTTCTTCTAAAAAGATGAAGCGTTGCGTCACGGGCAAAAGAGCAGCGACATCCGAAGCTATAAAATATTCGCCTATGCCTACACCAATAACTAAGGGGCTTCCCTTACGACAAGTAATTAAGGTATTTTCATCATCTTTACTGAGCACACCCAGTGCATATGCACCTTCTAAATGTTTGATGGTATTTTTTACGGCCTGTAATAAACTATCCGTACTTTCCAGTTCATGATATACCTGATGGGCAATCACTTCGGTATCCGTCTCCGAGGTAAATTTATAACCCTGTGCTTTTTGAGTTTTACGTAACTCCTGATGGTTCTCAATTATGCCATTATGGACAATAGCGACCTTATTATTACAGATATGTGGATGTGCATTTTGGGTGCTTGGTTTTCCATGAGTTGCCCAGCGTGTATGGGCAATACCGATATTGCCCGAAAATGGATCTGCTGCTAGTAAAGCCTCCAGGACTTTGACTTTGCCAATTTCTCTTTGTCTATGAATTTTATTATTTGCAACTACCGCTAACCCAGCCGAGTCATAACCGCGATATTCTAGCCTTTTTAAGCCCTCAACTAAAATCGGGACGACATTTCTTTGTGCGATTCCGCCAACTATGCCACACATATTATTGCTCCTTTTTCACAGGTCTTTGCCAGCTTTGAATGCTGATTTGTTTGGACCTTGTTAATGTTAGCTGTTCATCCGGGGTATTTTTAGTGATTGTTGATCCTGCTCCAATAGTTGCATTTTTACCCACAGTTACCGGAGCAATAAGCTGCGTATCAGAGCCGATAAATGCACCATCTTGTATAATTGTGCGAAATTTATTCACCCCATCATAGTTACAGGTAATTGTGCCCGCACCTATATTAACCTGACTTCCAATCGTTGCATCACCGATATAGCTTAAATGATTGATTTTAGTTCCTTTAGCCACTGTCGATTTTTTAATTTCTACAAAATTCCCTATATGCACCTGCGCAGATAATTCAGCTTGTGGACGTAATCTTGCAAAAGGACCTATTCTACTAGCTGCACCAATCACCGCATTATCAATGATACAGTTAGCTAAAATCTCAACATCATCAGCAATAACTGAATTGTTTATAATTGTATTTGCACCAATTGTGACATTATTACCTATACTGTTATTACCTTCAAAAATAACGTTAATATCAACTGATATATCTTGCCCCAATGATGTAAATGTTCCACGACAATCAACTCTTGCGGGGTCTAGCAGTGTGACACCTTGCTCCATTAACCTGTCTGTCTGTCTTGTCTGATAAACGCGTTCAAGATGACTCAATTGTTTACGATTATTTATGCCTAACACTTCGTCTACATATTCGGGCTGGCTGGTTTTAATTGTTATGCCCTCATTAACAGCCATTTCTATTATATCGGTCAGGTAAAATTCCTGTTGTGCATTATTATTATCTAATCGACTAATCCAGTTTTTTATTTGCTCGCCCTTTACGGCAAGAATGCCTGTATTAACTTCTGCAATCAGTTGCTCTTGCGCCGATGCGTCTTTTTGTTCAACAATTTTGCGTACATTTCCAGAGTCATCACGGACTATACGACCATAGCCGACTGGATTTTCCAACGTAACCGTTAATAAAGCCATGCTCTGCTGGGTAACATTGGCTAATAAACTATCGATTGAATGTTTTGTAAGTAAGGGTACATCGCCATATAAGATAAGCACTGTATCCTCATTTTCAATCAGACTATCGGCCTGTAATACCGCGTGGCCAGTTCCCAGCTGTTGCTTTTGCTCTAACCACTGGGCATCAAGATCAGACAATGTCTCTCTGACTAATTCGCCGCCATGACCATAAATGATAATGATTTCATTTTCATCAATAAGCTTACTAGTATCATAGACATGTTGTAACAGGCTACGATTAGCAACTTTATGTAAAACTTTTGGCAGTGCAGAACGCATACGTGTACCTTGCCCTGCGGCTAATATAATGGTTTTTATGGTCATGTGCTTGTCCCTTCGCCTCTGGTTTTATTAATTTATAATTCCCACGATGATCTGCGTAGGCTGTAATTCTGAGATGCATGGGGATGTAAAGTGTTACAAAATATCCACGCAGGTGCATACAATCGGGTTTACTGGTTTAGTTTAATCGAGTGTTATTATTATTTTATTACAGTGTAATAAATCATCATAATTATCTTTACTAAGGCTCGCCATTCTTAATTATAAAGAAGGTGTAGTGCGTGATTTCAGGTTCGTTTCTAATATTTTCAGCATTTAAAATACGCCCATAGTTCTGATTATTCACTACGGTTATTAGCCCTGAGCTACGCTTGTCTGCATGCTAAATTAGCACATTTTTATCGGCATGGATAAGAATCCATATTTTAAAAGTAAGCCTCGATCTTACTTTCTCAAACAGAAAAAGCCCGATAACGAATCCGCTATCGGGCTTTTATTTACGCACGCTCAATAAAAATTAAGAACCGCGTTTTCTGAGTCTATCCAGTGCTCTTAACTGCATCATTGCTTCCGCTAAACGCGCTTGCGCTGTTGCATAATCAAGTTTACCCGACTTATCATTGAGTGCTTCTTCCGCTTCAGCTTTCGCTTGTAACGCTGCCGCTTCATCAATATCTTTAGCTCTCATCGCAGTATCAGCCAGTACAGTCACTAAGTGAGGCTGTACTTCTAATATTCCACCTGAAACATAAAATTCCTGGGATTCTGTATCGCTCACTTTTACGCGAACTTCACCCGGGTTTAATTTTGATATTAATGGCGCATGACGCGGTGTAATACCTACTTCGCCAAGTTCAGCAGGAGCAAAAACCATTTCCGCTAATCCGGAAAAAATCTCCTTTTCTGCACTTACGATATCTACATGTATTGTCATGGTCATAATATTACCTATAAGTTAATAACTTACATTTTTTTCGCTTTTTCAACCGCTTCATCTATGGAACCAACCATATAAAATGCTTGCTCAGGTAAGTCGTCGTATTCACCGTCTATAATACCCTGGAAACCAGCGATTGTATCTTTTAGTGAAACATATTTTCCTGGAGAACCAGTAAATACTTCAGCAACAAAGAAAGGCTGCGATAAGAAACGTTGAATTTTACGTGCTCTAGTTACCGTTAATTTATCTTCTTCAGATAACTCATCCATACCCAGAATCGCAATAATATCACGCAACTCTTTATAACGTTGCAAGATACCTTGTACGCCACGTGCAACATTATAATGCGCCTGGCCAATCACTAAAGGATCTAACTGACGACTACTTGAATCCAGTGGATCAATCGCAGGATAAATACCTAACTCAGCAATTTGACGAGACAATACAACCGTTGCATCTAAATGCGCAAAAGTTGTTGCCGGTGATGGATCGGTTAAATCATCCGCCGGTACGTATACCGCCTGGATTGAAGTAATCGAACCTGTTTTAGTTGAGGTAATACGCTCTTGCAGTACACCCATTTCTTCAGCTAGTGTAGGCTGATACCCTACCGCTGATGGCATACGACCTAATAGCGCTGATACTTCAGTTCCAGCCAGGGTATAACGATAAATATTATCTACGAAGAATAAAACATCACGTCCTTCTTCACGGAAATATTCCGCCATGGTCAAACCTGTTAACGCAACGCGTAATCTGTTTCCTGGTGGCTCATTCATTTGACCGTAAACTAACGATACTTTATCAATAACGTTTGAATCTGTCATTTCGTGGTAGAAATCGTTACCCTCACGAGTCCGCTCACCTACCCCGGCAAATACAGAGAAACCACTGTGCTCAATCGCGATATTACGGATAAGTTCCATCATGTTGACGGTTTTACCCACACCAGCACCACCGAATAGACCCACTTTACCACCTTTAGCAAACGGGCATACCAAGTCAATAACTTTAATACCTGTTTCTAAAAGTTCACTAGCTGGAGCTTGCTCAGCATAAGAAGGTGCATTACGATGAATGACCCATTTTTCTTCTTCACCAATTGGACCTTTATCATCAATTGGATTACCTAAGACGTCCATAATACGTCCTAAGGTTTTTTGTCCAACAGGCACTTTGATCGCATCACCGCTGTTGCTTACTTCTAAGCCACGACGAACACCATCAGTTGTTCCCATTGCAATTGCGCGTACTATGCCGTCACCTAATTGCTGTTGAACTTCTAAAGTTAGTCCAACGCTTTCTACATTAAGCGCATCATATACTTTTGGTAGTGCTTCACGTGGAAATTCCACATCCACAACCGCACCAATAATCTGAACGATTTTACCCGAACTCATTGTGTCGTCCTCTTAATTACTTAACTTTGTTTTGCAAGATCTAAACAGCTGCGGCACCGGCAACAATTTCTGAAATTTCCTGCGTAATAGCCGCTTGTCTTGCTTTATTATAAACAAGTTGCAACTCATCAATAAGATTGCCAGCATTATCTGAAGCACTTTTCATCGCAACCATTCTAGCTGCTTGCTCACAGGCATTATTTTCTACTACACCCTGATAAACAATTGATTCTATATAGCGAGTTAATAAATTTTCTAGAACTTCCTTAGCATCAGGTTCATACAAATAATCCCAATGCCCTTTCAATTCTTCGCCTTCAAACTCAGTTGCTATAACAGGGATCAATTTTTCTACAGTAGGTGCCTGGGTCATGGTATTTACAAATTGATTGTACATAACATAAAGCTCATCAATGGTTCCCGCATAATAAGCATCTAGCATTATTTTAATAAGACCAACGACATCATTTACATGCGGTGTATCACCTAATTTAGAAACCTGTCCTACCTTGTTTATCTTTAAACTACCAAAAAAGCTTGCGCCTTTACCACCAATAGTACAAATATCAACTTCAATATTATTATTATTCCACTCAGTCAGTTGTTTAAGTGTTTTTCTGAATAAATTTGAATTCAGACCTCCACATAATCCTCTATCAGAGCTAATAGCTATAATACCCACTCGCTTCACTTCACGTTCAACAAGAAAAGGATGTTTATACTCAGGGTTGGCATGAGCCAGATGCTTAATGATCTGGCTAATCTTTTTTGAGTAGGGACGTGTAGCATTCATTCTGTCTTTTGTTTTACGCATTTTACTCGCAGCTACCATTTCCATGGCGCGAGTGATTTTTTGAGTATTTTTGATACTCGCTATCTGGGTGCGTATTTCTTTACCAACAGCCATTAGAAGCCCCTTTTACCAGCTATTCGTTTTAATGAAAGTTTCTATTGCAGACTGAATAGCCTGCTTAATTTCATTACTGTAGTCGCCAGTTTCATTGATTGATTTTAACAAATCAGCATGCTCAGACTTCATATAAGATTGTAAAGCAGCTTCAAAATCAAGTACTTTATTAACTTCTAAATCATCAAGAAAGCCTTCGTTCGCTGCATGTAATGAAACACCCATTTCCGCAACTGACATAGGCGAATATTGATTTTGTTTCATCAATTCAGTCACGCGTTGTCCACGTTCAATTTGCTTACGTGTGCTTTCATCAAGATCAGATGCAAATTGAGCAAATGCTGCTAATTCACGATACTGAGCTAAATCAAGACGCGTACCACCACCTAATTTTTTGATGATTTTGGTTTGTGCTGCACCACCCACTCGTGATACAGATAAACCCGCATTAACCGCCGGACGGATACCTGAATTGAATAAATCTGATTCAAGGAAAATCTGCCCATCAGTAATGGAAATAACATTAGTTGGTACGAAAGCAGATACGTCACCACCTTGAGTTTCAATAATTGGCAGTGCAGTTAAAGAACCTGTTTTACCTTTTACTTTTCCGCCGGTAATTTTTTCTACTTCATCTACACTAATTCTAGAAGCTCTTTCTAGTAAACGAGAGTGAATATAGAAAACGTCCCCAGGATACGCCTCGCGACCTGGTGGACGGCGCAATAGCAATGACATTTGACGATAAGCCCATGCTTGCTTGGTTAAATCATCATAGATAATCAGTGCATCTTCGCCCTTATCTCTAAAATATTCCCCCATTGAACACCCTGTATAAGGTGCAATGAATTGTAGTGCCGCAGATTCAGAAGCAGAAGCAACGACAATAATGGTATGCGCCATTGCTCCATGCTCTTCTAATTTACGCACTACATTGGAAATTGATGAGCGTTTTTGGCCGATAGCAACATAGATACATTTAATGCCTGTACCTTTTTGATTAATGATTGCATCAATCGCAATCGCTGTTTTACCTGTTTGACGGTCCCCAATGATTAACTCACGCTGACCACGTCCGACGGGAACCATTGCATCAATTGATTTCAAACCTAATTGAATAGGCTGATCAACTGATTTTCTGGCAATTACACCTGGGGCAATTTTTTCAACAGGTGACATTTGATCGGTATCAATTTCACCTTTGCCATCGATTGCATTACCTAAAGCATCAACGACACGACCTAGTAGCGCCTCACCGACAGGTACTTCTAGAATTTTGCCTGTACACTTAACAGTATCGCCTTCGGTGATATGTTGGTAAGCACCTAACATAACCACACCGACAGAATCTCTTTCAAGGTTTAAGGCCATTCCATAGGAATTCCCAGGGAATTCCAGCATTTCCCCTTGCATTGCTTGTGACAAGCCATGAACTCTTATAATACCGTCAGTCACACTGACTACGGTACCTTCCGTGTGCGCTTCGACATTGACGTCGAAATTTTCGATCCGTTTCTTAATCAGATCACTTATTTCAGATGGATTTAATTGCATATTTTTTCTCAGTCTAAGCTGTTAGATCCTTTTAGCTAATTGTTGAAGTTGACCACTAATAGAGCCGTCAATCACACTGTCGCCTGCTTTCACCAGAAAGCCACCAATTAAAGCTTTATCAACACTTGCGTGGATATTTATTTCTTTATTGAGCTTCTTTTTTAGTGATGTTGCAAAACTTTGTTCTTCCGCTTTGGTTAAAGCATAAGCAGTTATAACATCAACATCGACATAACCTTCATCGTCAGCTTTATAATTCTCAAATAACTCCGCAATTTGTGGCAATAATTTTAATCTGCCATTTTCTATTAATAGCTTAAGAAAATTATTAGCTTCACCGGTGATTTGATCCTGACAAATATCCAGCAATAGTGCCGTTAATTTATCTTCACCAACTCTAGGGTTATTCACAATTGCAGCTAAGCTCTCATCCTGCATGATGGCAGATAAAAAAGCCAAGGTATCCGACCATTCCTGAGAATTGCCCAATTCTTTTGCTCTTTTAAAGACGGCCTCTGCATATGGTCTTGCCAAAGTTGCTAATTCACTCATTATGCTTGACCTAATTGCTCAGATACTTTGCTGATCAGTTCTTTGTGCTTAGCTTTGTCAATTTCTTGCTGTAAGATTTGTCCCGCTGCTTTTAGTGCTAATGCAGAGACTTCTTTGCGCATTGCTTCTTGCGCTTGCTGCATTTCTTGTTCAATTTGTGCTTTAGCCGCTTCGATCATACGCTCGCCTTCTTGCTTGGCGTTGCCTTTTGATTCTTCAACGATTTCATTCGCACGTTTTTGTGCAAGATTTACAATATCAGCTGATTGTTGTTTTGCTTCTCTTAAAACGTTTGCAGCTTTTTTTGCTGCTCGCTCCATATCTTCCTGGCCTTTTTCAGCCGCAGCCAATCCTTCGGCAATTTTCGCTTTACGTTCTTCGATAGCGTCAATTAGTGGCGGCCAAATATACTTCATGGTAAACCATACCAGAAGTGTAAATGTGATCATTTGACCGATTAGTGTAGCATTAATACTCACTAGCCTTCCTCATGTTGCTGTTAAAATAACTTACGAGAGTGTTTTTATCCTGCAACCGCTTCAACAGCAGATAGGAATGGGTTAGCGAATGTAAAGAATAATGCCATACCAACACCAATCATAGTTACCGCATCCAATAGACCAGCAACAACGAACATTTTAACTTGTAACATAGGCACCATTTCTGGTTGACGCGCAGCACCTTCAAGGAACTTACCACCCAATAGACCAAAGCCTATCGCTGTTCCTAGAGCACCCATACCTAAAACCAGACCTACTGCAATAGCAGTCATACCTTGTACATCTGCAATCAACGCTGCAAGTTCCATAATACCTCCAAAAGTATTGTTATATTAAAATGATAGAATTTTTTTAATGATCTTCGTGCGCCATACTTAGGTATACAATTGTCAATACCATAAAGATAAACGCTTGAAGAGTAATAATAAGAATATGAAATATCGCCCATGGAAAACTTAATATTGGCTGTATATACCAGGGTAGCAAAGCAATCAGAATAAAGATCAATTCGCCTGCATATAAGTTACCAAATAGTCGCAAGGCAAGTGATATAGGCTTTGCAATTTCTTCAACCAGCTTTAGTAGCAAATTAAACGGCATCATCCATGGACCAAAAGGCGTACAGGTTAATTCTTTGGCAAAACCCAAAACACCTTTAATCTTAATGCTATAAAAGATAATTAATAGAAACACACTGATTGAAAGTGCAAAAGTTGCGTTTAAATCAGTACTGGGAACGACACGCATATACTCCATCCCCATCATCCCGGCAACTGCAGGTAATATATCGACTGGAAATAAATCCATAAAGTTCCACATAAACACCCAGACAAAAATAGTCAAGCCAAGAGGCGCTATCAGAGCGCTTTTACCGTGAAAGGTATCTTTGACCTGCTGATCAACAAACTCGATAATCATTTCGACAAAAGCCTGCCCTGTCCCTGGCACACCAATAGTTGCTTTTTCAGCAGCAACTTTAAAAAACCAGATAAACAAAACACCTAGAACTGCAGAGAAAAACAAAGTATCCAAGTGCAATGTCCAGAAACCTTCGCCTACTGACAACGGTGTTAGATGGTGAACAATATATCCTGTTGCGCCTTCCGCCGCGTGTGCTTCAGTAGCCATTCTGCCTCGCTTTCAAAAAATTAATATTTGCGAATTAATAACGCAAACCAAAAAACTGTTAATGCTGAAATATAGGCCGTCAGCACAGCCAAAATATCTATCTTAGGATCTTGAAAAATAAGCGCAAAAATAATGACGGTGATAAACAGTTTTCCTGATTCTCCCGCATAAAATGATCGGACTATTTTTTTTACTTCTTGACCTTTGTGTTTATTGATTTTTCGAGCAAAATACCAATTAGGAATCAGTGCAGCCAGACCGCCATAAAATGCTGATTTAACACTTAAGGTACTGCCAAATAAGAAAAAACATGCAACAACAAACAAAACGATTAGAGCCTGTATGACAAGAATCTTGTTTACAACTGAGAGCCTAAGTAATTTTCTCACACAAAACCTGATCGAATAATTGAGGGAATTATATCTATCGGAACAGATTTAAGCAAGGATGGATTTTATGGTATTGGACAAATAAAACTGTTCTACCCTATTGGCAGCCTATCAACAATGCTAATGTGGTAAAAAAAATCATTTACATAAACCCTCTTCGGCTTTCCACAATCAACTGCTAAGCCCTGGGCATAGTCTATATATTACGCACAAAAATAGGAACGTGATGCAGAATAAGAACTCATTTATAATGCAAAAAATGTTTTTGTTTACTCTAAAAATACAGTGACTATCCTATTAAGAAACAATACATGCACGCCATGGCCACTCAAATGCTGTTCGTTGGCTTTTCAGCTTAATTTGCAATATATTGATAAAATTTTCACTTTCAGGCTTGTTAGCAAATGGCAAAACGATACAGAGCACTTTCTACCAAGCCCAGATGCAATCCCTGCGAGTGCCTTTGAGCTATCTGTCAACATCGCAAGAGGGATAAGCTAATATATAATTATTCCTCTACTTCTAATCGTTGCCCTGTCCTAACTGGCTAGCTGGATCGAACCGAAAGAGTCATCAAGCATTAAAATAAACCTTGCCGCAACTTGTATTCTTACCCTTATAGCCTATCGTTTCGCAATAGACATGAGTTTCCCGAAGTTATCTTATTTGAACCGTATCGGTGAGTTGATTTTATGGTCTACAATGCTGATTTTTACAGTTCTTCTAAGAGGCCGTTTATACTTCCTCTTACACAGAATACAGCAAATCCAATCAGACTCGAAAAATTGACCTTTGGTGTCGCTGTATTTTTCCATCCGCGTTAATTCTGGTTGCCGCTATAAGCTTTATAGTCTAATGATAAGCACACACAAAAGTGCAAAAATAAGACTTTTATCATTTGGCCTAAAGTCTCATTGCAGAATAATATTCGACTTAAGCAGCGAAGATTAATTGAATCCTCGCTCCTTAATGTTATTAAATAATCTAATCTTGATTACGCTTATTCAGAAAAGTCATTTTTTATTTCAAAGCGTAACACAATACCCTCTAATTCATCCAGGCTGTTATAGCTAATTATTACAGAGCCCTGGCCATTTTGCTTATGCTTAATTGTGGTTTTTGCGCCCACAAAATTTGTCATCGCCTCTTGCAAGCGTTGCGTGTCCCTATCCATTATTCTTTCATGCGCTTGCACCGAAACATGCGCTTTGTTTGCGGTTTTTTCTTGTTGCGCATCTTGAACTAATTTTTCAGTGACACGTACAGACAAGCCTTCTTCAGAGACTTTATTTGCCAGGGCAATTTGTTTTGCTGACTCCAGGCTCAGCAAAGCTCGCGCATGCCCCATTCCAAGCATTCCTTTTGTCAATAGCGCTTTAACTTCGCTTTCCAGGTCATTTAACCTTAATAAATTTGTTACTGCCACTCTTGACTTACCTACTGCCTCGGCAATTTGCTGATGGGTTAAATCAAATTCATTTATCAATCGATGAAAAGCTTCTGATTCTTCCAGTGGATTTAAATCCTCACGCTGAATATTTTCAATCAAAGAAATGGCAAGCGCTGCTCGATCATCTATTTCTTTTATTAGCACTGGCACATCCGCCAAACCTGCTAATTGTCCGGCTCGCCAACGACGCTCCCCCGCAATAATTTCGTAACGGTTATAGCCAACTTCCCTAACTATAATAGGCTGCACTATACCTTGAACTTTTATTGATTCAGCAAGCTCTTGCAAGCGCTCCGGATTTATATCTTTTCTAGGCTGGTATTTTCCGCGCTGTAAATATTCTACTGGCAAGGTTTGAGTATTATTTTTAACCGACTCCTTTACACCCATATCACCCATTAATGCGCCTAACCCCTTCCCTAAGCCTCTTTTTATTTCTGCCATAAGCTTATTTGTTTTCCTTCCTGATTAATTCACCAGCCAAAGCAATATAGGCAACCGCTCCACGAGAACTTCTATCATACTGTAAAACCGGCATACCATGACTTGGCGCTTCCGCAAGCCTTATATTTCGTGGCACGCAGGTCCGAAATACTTTATCTGCAAAATATTCAACCAATTGCTCTGACACATCCTTAGTCAGGCGGCTACGATTATCATACATAGTGCGCAGTATCCCCTCCAGATATAGAGTTGGATTAGCTTTTTCCTGTATATTGCGCAAAGTATCCATTAAGGCTGACAAACCTTCCAAGGCATAATACTCGCACTGCATAGGCACCAGGACACTATTGGCTGCAACCATCGCATTCAAAGTCAACATATTCAAAGAAGGCGGACAATCAATCAGAATATAGTCATACTCACCCTGAATTTGCTGTAGCGCATTTGCAAGACGTCGCTCGCGTTGTGTCATTTTCATCAACTGTACTTCCGCTACGGTCAAATCTGAGTTTCCGGCTATCACATCAAATTCAAATTCTGGCACAGGAATTATCATTTCAGAAACAGGCATATCTTCAAGCAATAAATCACAACTGGAATACGCCACATTGGATTTATCAATACCACAACCCATTGCAGCATTTCCTTGCGGATCCAGATCTATCAATAGCACTTTACGCTTTGATGCGGCTAATGATGCTGCCAGATTTACACTGGTTGTAGTTTTACCTACGCCCCCTTTTTGATTGGTTACTGCTATTATTTTTGTCATATTTTATTTATCCGCAGCACACACCGCTCAGCTTCAACACCTGGAACTACAATTGATTTAACCGAATAAGACCGGGTAATATTTTTTAACTCCTGCACAGGGATTTGCCCTTTCATCGCAATTAAAACCCCCTCAGACTGCAATAGATAATCAGTCAGAAGCATAATATCACTCAGGCTTGCAAATGCTCGACTCAAAACAGCATCATATTCACCATTACGAGCCAGGCTTTCCACTCGACCATGTACCACTTCGACATTTTTTAAATTTAATTCTAATATCGCCTGCTGCACGAACCGCGTTTTCTTTGAGTTACTATCTAATAATGTAAATTGCACGCTGGGCATAAAAATTGCCAAAGGAATCCCCGGCAAGCCCGCTCCTGTTCCTACATCAATAATTTTTTCACCTGTAATAAAAGGCAGTACGGTCAAGCTATCTAATATATGTAAACGCAGTATTTCATCCTGATCACGAATGGCAGTAAGATTAAATGCCTTATTCCATTTCTCGATCAGTGCCACGAAAGCCAGCAAGGAGTCAATTTGCGCAGCTGTTGCATCAAGACCTAATTGCTCTATTCCTGACTTTAGAAGATCACGACCACTACCCATTTTTCTTTTTCATATAAATAAGTAACAATGAGATAGCGGCTGGTGTTACCCCTGGAATTCTTGATGCCAGTCCCAATGTTTCAGGGCGCTGCTTTATAAATTTTTCGCGCACCTCATTAGATAAGCCTTTAACCAGATTAAAATCCAGATCTGCTGAGATATTTAAATGATCATAGCGCTTCGCTTTGACAATATCCTGCTGTTGTCGCTCAATATACCCTGCATATTTAGCCTGTATTTCAACTTGCTGCGCGACTTGCACAGAGGCTTCCAGCCCATCAGAAAAACTCATCAACTGCTCAACATCAACCTCAGGACGTCGCAACAAGTCCATCAGATTGGCTTCCTTAGTCAATACACTCCCCCATACTTCAGCGACTCGCTCTGCTTCAGGACTGTCTTTCCTTATCCACTTTGCTTGCAATGCCTTTTGTGTGCGGATAATGCTTTCCTGTTTTTCATTAAAAAACTCCCATTGCTGTTCATTGACTAGTTTTAATTCTCGCCCTTTTTCAGTTAAACGCAAATCTGCATTATCCTCGCGCAATAATAAACGATATTCAGCACGACTGGTAAACATCCGGTAAGGCTCTGTGGTTCCGTTAGCGATTAAATCGTCAATCATAACACCGATATAGGCCTCATCTCGCGCCGGACACCAACTCTCTTTACCTTGTGCTTTACGGGCAGCATTCAGCCCAGCAATTAAACCTTGGGCTGCCGCCTCCTCATATCCTGTTGTACCATTTATTTGACCGGCAAAAAATAGACCAGGCATGTATTTTGTCTCTAAAGAAGTTTTTAAATCTCTTGGATCAAAAAAATCATACTCAATCGCATATCCTGGCCTGACAATTTCTGCCTGTTCAAAACCCAACATAGTTCTCACAAACTGATACTGCACATCAAAAGGTAAACTGGTTGAAATGCCATTCGGGTAATATTCATTAGTGTTCAGGCCTTCAGGTTCTATAAAAATCTGATGAGAATTACGTTCGGCAAAACGCACCACCTTATCTTCTATAGAGGGGCAATAACGTGGCCCTACACCTTCAATCTCTCCTGTGTACATGGGCGAACGATCTAGCCCTCCGCGAATAATATCATGCGTTTGCTCGTTAGTTCGGGTTATATAGCAAGGGACTTGCCGGGGATGCTGATTGGCATTTCCCATAAATGAAAAAACCGGTACTGGCGTATCGCCATGTTGCTGCTCTAAGCGCGAAAAATCTATCGTACGACCATCAATTCGAGGAGGCGTTCCTGTTTTTAATCTACCGACCCTAAACGGTAACTCACGCAAGCGTGCAGCCAAAGCAATAGACGCTGCATCGCCTGCACGCCCGCCGGTATAATTCTGCAAACCTATATGAATTCTACCTCCCAGAAATGTACCCGCGGTCAAAACCACAGACTTTGCTTTAAACTGCAAACCCATTTGAGTTTCCACTCCAACAACAACCCCGGACTCGACCAATAAATCAGACACTACCTGCTGAAACAACATTAGATTTAACTGATTTTCCAGAACATTTCTAATGAATTGCTTGTATAGCGCACGGTCAGCCTGGCCACGGGTCGCCCTGACTGCAGGCCCTTTACTGGCATTTAAAATACGAAAGTGAATACCCGCATGGTCAATTGCACGCGCCATCACACCACCTAACGCGTCTATTTCCTTAACCAAGTGTCCTTTACCTATACCACCTACCGCAGGGTTGCAGCTCATTTGCCCCAAAGTATCAATACTTTGCGTTAATAATAACGTTTGCGCACCTGTGCGCGCTGCTGCCAATGCGGCTTCAGTGCCCGCGTGGCCGCCCCCAATAACGATAACATCAAATTCTTTTGTAAATTGCACAGACTTATTTTAAAATTAAATAAAATAGTATTTTAATTTGTTCGTAGGAGTTTTGCACAAAAGAAATGATATTATCGACAATCAGTAAGGAGTTAATCTGTGACGAAATGCAAAAAGCAGCTGAAAAACAGCGTACCTGAGACCAATAACCTAGTCGCTAAACACGCGCATTATTTTAACAAAGCAGTTATTTTCAAAGATAAAAGCAAATACCAGCGCAAAGCCAAACACAAAAGCTTCGACCCATTTTTTATGCGATGCATGCATTACATAAAAAATGGATCGAGGCCTCTCAATATCATCAAGTAATTTCTTAACACCACGAACATAGCATACACAAATAATCTGGCAGGAATAAAAAGCTCTGGCCTTTTTCTGATAACAGCAATAGTCAAGGCTCTTACACCCTTCTTTTCTCTTACAAAAATAGATAATTGCTTAATGCAACAAGCCGATCAGACGATTTTAGGCATAGCAGCACTGGTCAACCGGGTTATTTTAAGACTAAACTTTATTGAGGAAAAGGTCTTGTCCGGCCAAAACACCCTATAGATTTTCTTATATAGAAAAATAAACTGTTTAATTGAGTAGCGTCACTACTGCCACTCGGACGAACAGCGCCAACAAACAAATAATTTGCTAGAGCTTACTGAAAAACTTGACGGAAATGAAAACTAATCGAGAAGTCAATTAGTGAGGACCTTGACGGCCATGTTTATATAAAAAAGCCCAGAAAAGGATTCTGGGCTCTTTTCTAAAATTTCTTACAAAGAGATAGAGCTAGAAACTTTTTGCTTGCTACCATCAGGATTGTCCATACAACCAGTTCCGCCGATTAACATTAATGATATAGCTAGTAGTGATAATACTTTTTTCATGTCATCCTCCTCAGGATAGAAATTATTATTGTTGTTTCGTACTAATAAAAAGCACGGGACAATTTATATCATGGCAATAGTTTTGATGCAACACCATTTTTTAAAATTTGAATTTTAATCCTAAAAAAAACCACTTTAAGTATTAAATTTTTGTGCAATAAAATTTCCATAAAAAACATAAGCAATTGAAATAAAATAACCTTATTTAATAGCCTGTAGCTCTAATTGATAATGTTTTTTTTCCCAGGTGGCTATACCGACATTCTCCCAAACACCAGATAAATTGTCCTTACGTAAGTTAATGCGCCACTGCTCAGGAGAGGTTATTTTTTTATGCTTAATAATAAATCGTGCATGATTAAGATCCAATCCAACTTTATTTCCCCAGAACGCAGTCACCTTCATAATAAACTTGCTGAGCCTGTCCGAGTTAATATTAGGAGTCACTGCAATATTAGCCCACATGGAATGCACCCTCCCCCAGTTTGGAGCTAACATCCGCCCCTGCTTATTTACAAAAGGCAGCCACTGCTCATGCCCTTGCATATCAATATAAGTTATAGCAAATAAGTCTTCGTAGCCCTCAAAATGATCATGCAAATAAAGAGCATGCGGGGTAATACCTAGAAAAGTTGTAGATAGCATTAACACTGAATTACTCAGTAAACGCACTTGATTTACAACTGGGTTTTCAACACTTGATAAGTCATACAAACGGTACAAAAATCCATAATGAATAGTACTATTAAGCTGCAATATCACCAATATTAAAAAAATCTTAGCCATTCTGAATCTAAATTGCCTGGGCTTTTGCTCAGCATAATTCTCAAAAATTCGACTATATAAATCCACCGGGTAGGCTTTTGCCGAAACCGCCGGCAAACAAAATTCATCACACACATTACGTGCACGATTATCAGCAATACGCCGATAGATTGCTTTAGCTATATGATAGATACCTGGCACACGCATAAACCAGGCAAAAACAGCCAGATAACGCATTTTCTGGAAAACCTGTATATAAGTATCAACTCCCTCATAAACCTGTCCGTGCTGATCAACTGCATGCAAATCTGCTAATAAGACCTGCTGATCATACTCTTGTAACTGCGGCGCACTATCAGCCTGTGTTTGCAGATCCTTAAAAGCAACTCCCTGCAATAGATCAAAATGATTAATAATCGTTGCTGTACGATTACATAAAGGGCAATCACCATCATAAAACACAGCTAACTGAGGTGCCTGATAAATAAACTTATTAGCCAGTGCTGCCCACCAGGAAAAGGGCACCATTAAGATATAAACGGATAACATCCCCAAGCCAAAAGGATAAATATTAAAACTAATCGTGATACCAATATGCAAGCCAGCCCCTACTAGCAAAAAAATTGGGCGGAAGGAGCTTCGATAGAAGAGAAAGATAAAAGTAAATTGAAATACCAGTATCAAATAACCAATAAATTTTTGTAAAATTTCCTGATTTAACATCCACGATAAATCTAATGCCGACATATAATATGGCATTGAGGATGGCAACCACCCCCCTAAACCGTTAAGCCAATGTGGTGCAAATAGCTTATGTATTGCGGAGTCAAAATATAGAAAACCCAGGCAAATTAATACCGGGAATAAAAAACTCAGAACACTACACCTTTTAGATAAAATAGGATTATCCTGATATTTGAATTGCAACTTATACAGTAAATTATCAATCGATAAAGCTCGCCCGATAGGCATAAATATTAGAAAAAAACCGACACCAATCATAAACAAATCAAAGCCTCCATCAAAATCTCGCTGCATGGGCGTGAAATTTACGAAAACTATCCAGAAAATATAGTTTGCAATGATGGCAGCCTGACTACGATAACCAACAATAACGCACCCAGCGACCATTGCCCATAAGCCCAGAAATAGCGGGATCATCGGAAATTCGACATCTATATAAGGTATAGGATCAAAAATAAGGTGATTAAAATAGAGCAGAAATATAATTTCCTGAAACGCAACTATTCCATAAAAGATACGAAACATGCCAATAATAAAGGCAGGTGCTGAGCGCAAATAATAGCGTTCAATAACATGTGAAACAATGCTTAGCATTTGATACTCATCTGAATGTAATAATACTACAAATTATAATGGAATTTTGCGGATAAGACAGCGTTTAGGCTTTAGAGTGTTTTTTGATGAAAGCAAAGCAAGAGCAATTAAAATAGCAAAAAAATGCACTTAAAATAGCGAAGGACCTTAAAATTGACTACAGACTATAAACGTTCATAGCCAGCAAAAACATACGGAGAATCTTTAACGAAGTTTACAAAAGTAACAGGCATAAAAAAACCCGCAAGTCAAAAACTCGCAGGCTTTTTAGCAAGAATAAATAAAGCGTATTACTTATTCGTCGTCTTCATGCTCTGCGAAAACCCATTTTACGAAGAAATAACCAGCAGCTATAACTACTGCAGCGATAGCCATACCTTCTGGCTCTTTTAACATTTCAGTAACGTCTAATATTGCACCCATGAGTGTCCTACCTTCTTGTAATTTATTATAGTTATTACGTCAAA
>Ga0208648_1001257_pt1 | contig 21539 bp, 18 predicted proteins | sample AntAceMetag02UKL_FD_184772 | JGI IMG/M metagenome (GOLD analysis project Ga0208648, IMG submission 184772) | Saline lake microbial communities from Ace Lake, Antarctica - Antarctic Ace Lake Metagenome 02UKL (SPAdes) (version 2) | ecosystem: Environmental > Aquatic > Non-marine Saline and...
CGGCGCCATCAAACGCTTCATTGTCATGGCCGGCTGTGACGGCCGTCAGAAGAACCGCAACTACTACACCGAAGTGGCTGAGAATCTGCCGCCAGACACGATTATTCTAACCGCAGGTTGCGCCAAATACCGCTACAACAAGCTTGATCTGGGTGATATCGGAGGGATACCCCGGGTGCTGGATGCCGGGCAGTGCAATGACTGCTATTCCCTGGCCGTGATCGCAATGAAACTTCAGGAAGCGTTCGGGCTGGAAGATATTAACGAATTGCCCATATCCTATGATGTGGCCTGGTACGAGCAAAAGGCCGTGGCCGTCCTGCTGGCACTGCTGCATCTGGGTATCAAGGGTATCCGCCTGGGACCGACCCTGCCAGCATTTGTATCACCCGCTGTGTTGGACGTTCTGGTGAAAAATTTCGACATCAAACCCATTGGCTCGGTTGCGGAGGATATTGAGGCGATGATGCTCGGGAAATAGTACACTAAACAATGCTAATAACCGCAGAGGACACAGATTCGGGTTTTAAAAAAGCAGATGTAATACTGATTTGAGAATTTTGCGTACTCTGCGGTTAATCTATTACGTTTGATAGGGCAAAAGGAGATAATATGAAACCGCGAAAAATAAAAAACAGCATTTACTGGATGGGCTCAGTGGATTGGGACAGTCGTCTGTTTGACTCGCTTATTCCTCTTCCGGATGGAACCAGTTACAATGCTTATCTTGTTGAAGGAAGTGAAAAGACTGTTTTGCTGGATACGGTTGATCCGTCTATGGCTGATGAACTCATGTCTCAGCTTAAGGGCGTCTCTAAGATTGATTACATCATCTCGCAGCATGCGGAACAGGATCATTCCGGAACAATCCCCCGTGTTCTTGAAAAATATCCGGATGCAAAGCTCATTTCAACCCCCAAAGCAAAAAACATGCTGGGTGATCTTCTGGAAATTCCCGAAGAATCTTTTATAACCGTCGAAGACGGAGAGACGTTGTCTCTTGGGGACAAAACATTGAAGTTTATCCATACACCTTGGGTCCACTGGCCGGAGACCATGGTGACCTATCTGGAAGAAGACAAAATCCTGTTCAGTTGTGATTTTTTTGGTTCCCACATCGCAACGACTGATTTATTTGTGACGGATGAGGGACGGGTCTATGAAGCGGCCAAACGCTATTATGCCGAAATCATGATGCCCTTCAGCAGCGTGATAAAGAAAAATCTGGAAAAACTTGCAACGTACGATGTAGAAATGATTGCGCCGGGGCATGGACAAATATTTCCACGCCCGGCTTTTATTCTTGATGCCTACCGTGACTGGATGCTGGGCTCCCCTCGAAACACGGTGGTCTTGCCTTACGTATCCATGCACGAAAGCACCAAATTAATGGTTGATCATCTTGTTGCCGCGCTTGTGGAAAAAGGGGTTCGGGTCGAGTTGTTTAATCTGAGCGTCACAGATATCGGTAAACTTGCCGTGGCTCTGGTTGACGCCGCAACAATTGTTGTTGGTACGCCCACTGTTTTAGCCGGCCCCCATCCCTATGCAGCCTATAGCACGTTTCTGGCGAATGCCCTGAGACCTAAGACAAAGTTTCTTTCCATTATTGGATCGTATGGTTGGGGAGGGAAGACCGTGGAAACACTTGCAGGTATGATTCCCAACCTCACAGTAGAGATTATAGAGCCAGTACTTTGTAAGGGGGTGCCGTCGGAAAAGGATTTTAAATTATTGGATGATTTGGCTGCCACCATTGCTCATAAACATAAAGAACTTAATTTAATTTAAAACTCGGGACGTGTTTTTTTAAGGAGCCGTATACTGAAATGAAAAAAAAGACCAAACGCACAATGGCTATTTTAATTATAGCTGCCTTAATCATTGCGGCAGTTATGCTGGTTCGTCATCGGAAATCAGAACTGGCAAACCTTGAGCTGCCATTGATTCGCCCGATTCCCGTTCATATTAAAACTGCCATCAGTGGCAAACTCCCGATAATCGAACATTATCTGGGTACCATCGAACCGGTGGTTGAAGCGGTACTTTCTGCCCAGACCACCGGATATATCATATCCATCCATAAGGATGTGGGAGATCGTATTGCAGAGGGAGAATTTGTTGCAGAAATTGATGATCGATTACCAGCCAGGCAAGAAAGTGCACTGGCGATCGAATCGGCAGGAGCACAAGAAGATTTTGTAATCAAAAAAATAATGCTGGATCGTCGTAAGAAACTATTTAAAAACAAAACTATTCCCAAAGAATCCTTAGATGAGGCCATGCTTGCTTTTGAACTGGCATTTGCACGGCTGCAACAATTGAAACAGGAACTTGAAGCCGCAAGTGTTTCCCTGTCCTTTTCCCGCATCCGATCTCCTTTTGACGGAGTTATTACAGAGCGCGTAAAAGATCCCGGCGACATGGTCATGCCCGGAACCCCCGTATTCAAGGTTGAAAATACAAACCAGGGATATAAAGTCCTTGTTCATGTGCCGCAGGAAATCATCACACGATTGTCGGCAAATACACCGCTACAGTTGATTCAGGGCGTTGATTCCATTGACTCGACCGTTTACCGTGTTCATCCAGCCATCACCACCGGGAATTTGGTGACTGTGGAAATTCGTGTTTCGGAACGGCCCTTCGGGCTGCCAAGTCACGGTACCGTCGGGGTGGATCTGATCGTCGGGATTCCTGCGGGACTGATAGTGCCTGCAGACTGTATTCTCGAACAGGAAACAGGTGCACTGGTATTTGTGATCCATGACAATCAATCCGTTCATCCGGTTTCTGTAAAGATACTCGGACGCAGTGGAGAACAGGCGGTTGTTACAGGGCCCCTGACGCCTGGCATCCCTCTGGCTGCCGGTGCAGAATCCCTGCTCCTGCAGTTAAGCCGAAATGGGCGTATTATTCCAATTACCGAAGTGAAAAAATGAACTGGATATCTGTCTATCTTAAACAGCCACATGCAGTAACCGCTTTGATCTTGCTGGGAGTGACCTTCGGTTTTATCGGTTTCAAAACCCTGCCCTTAAATCTTTTTCCCGATGCCAATTATCCCCAGATATCTATCCTCTTGATCTGGCCCGGTGCGTCCGCTGAAGATATGGCGGATAAAATTTCCCGGCAAGTGGAAAAAGAAATGGCCACGCTGGATAAATCCCGAACCGTCAAAGCCACTGTGCGTGACGAAACAGCGGCTATAAAAGTGGAATTTGATTATGCCAAAAGCCTTGACGCGGCAGTTACCGATGTGAATGCTGCCTTAAACCGTATTATGCCGAACCTGCCTGCGGAAATGCTTGCACCAAGAATATTTCGGATCAGCGATGCCACCGCACCGGTAATAACCCTGGCTATTTCACCAAAACCGGATTCGTCTCTGACTCTGTCAAAGGTCAGGCAATTATGTGATAATGAAATTCAGGAAGCGTTTCTCCGGATCCGGGAAATCGCGGATGTAGAGGTTTTTGGCGGATACGGGCCGGAGATCAGCTTAACTATTGACCAAGACAGGCTGACCCGATTCGGATTTTCAGTCGATACGGTTATTGCCGCCATATACGCCCAGAATCGAAATATTCCCAGCGGTTTGTTGATCCGAAAAACCGATGAACTGATGATCAAAATCCAGGGTGAGCGTTCTCAACGGCATGAACTGGGTGATATTGTTATCGGAAGAAGCGGGCAGAACAGTGCGGTCTATCTGAAGGATATTGCCGACATTGCCACAGCCCATGAGCAGAGGCGCTCATTTTTTCATGGAAACGGCCACCCGGCCATTGGGCTGAATATTCTTCGGGCGGAAGGCGGCAATGTCACAACAACGCTCAATGCTTTTAATAAAGCTCTGCCGGAAGTAAGCGCGGCATTTCCGGGGCTGGCGTTTGAAGTGGCCGACACCCAGGGAGAATTGATCAATACCTCGGTATCTAATCTGCTCACATCTCTTCGCGATTCCATCATTTTAACCGTTGCCGTTATTTTCCTGATTCTTGCCCGCGGGCGGACAACCCTTTTGGCCGCCATATCAATTCCGCTTACATTCCTTCTGACCTTTGCCGGCATGAAGCTCATCCATTACGAACTTAACATCGTCACCATGACAGCCATTATTCTTGCCGTCGGTTTGCTGGTGGACGACGCCATTGTCGTGATTGAAAATATTGCACGACACGCATCTCCCGGTGACAAATCCCTTCTTCAGGCGTCTATTGACGGAACAAAAGAAATTTTTCTCGCTGATTTAGCCGGTACCGTAACCACACTGATGGTACTGGTGCCGATTATGTTTGTGGGTGGATATTCCCAGAAAATACTTCGACCGCTGGCGGTGGTGCTGTCTCTGGCTCTTGTAGCGTCATATGTGATTTCCGTTACGGTAATTCCGATGCTGGCACCGAAACTCATGAAGCCCGGTCGTAAAGCCAATCGAATTGAAATCGTGCTTCAACGGTTCTATGAATTCTGGATCATACCGCTTCAGCAGTTATTTATTCAAATTTTTCGATTTACAACCTCGAAATGGGGCTGGCTGCTTTTACCGATCATGATTGGTCTGCTGCTGGTCAGTCTGCGGCAGATGCCGCTTGCCGGACGGGATCTGATGCCGGCCATGGATACGGGTATAATAAAGGTAGAATTTGAAATCTGGCCAAACAGCACCATTGAGCAAACCGAAATAGTTGTGAATAACATGGAGCAGGCCATTAAACACGTGCCTGGTTTTGTGCGCATGACCACGATCGTGGGGACTGAACCTGATGTCATCAGTTTCGGTGCGGAACGCACTCCTCAGGAAGGCCTGATCACTGTACATTTTCAAAACCGGTTTGCGCGTGCCGAATCCATCTGGGAAATCGAAGCAGGTCTCCGCAAAATATTCCAGGACATATCCGGCCTCAAACGCTTTCATGTTTATGATTACGGCGCAACACCCCTGTCCTCAATTGCGGCGCCGATTGATATCATGGTTTCCGGACCGGACCCGAAGATCCTGGATCAGCTTGCCGATGAAATTGCTACCCGACTGTACCAAGTTAGAGGACTGACATCCATATCTCGTTCCTGGGACTGGTCCAAACAAGAAATTGCTATCGATCTTAACGAAACAAAACTCGCATATTATGGCATTTCTCCCAATGATGTTTCTGAAACAGTGCTGACTGCAACAACCGGTATAATTGCTTCACAATTCAGTATTGCAGGAGAAGACGGTTATGGCATTCGGATCCGATTTAATCAGGATACGATGAATACGGTCGCAGACCTCGAAGTACTGCAGATTCCAGGACCGGCGGGCCCCGTGCCGCTAAAAGAGATTGCTGATCTACGGCCTGTTTGGCGGCAGTCTAAGATTACCCGACAGAATCTTTTGCCGGTGGTCAATATATTGGGCTATCGAGCCAAGACCGCAATTTCACACCTTCAGGATCAGGTCACTATTGTGCTGTCGGATTTGAAACTTCCCAACGGATATACGTTAAGCCAGGAAGGAGAAATCAAGTACATGAATGAAAGCTTTGGCAATCTCGGCAAAGCAATGGTGCTGGCGCTCATTTTCCTGTATTTTTCTCTGGTAATAACCTTTAAGTCATACCTGCATCCCGTGATTATAATGAGTGCCATTCCGTTGGCCTTTATTGGAGTGCCTTGGGGGATGTTGCTCTTGGAGCGGCATGTATGTATGCCTGCTGCCATGGGTATGATCCTTCTGGCCGGTATTGTGGTGAATAATTCAATCCTTCTGGTTGATTTTATAGAAACTGCGCGTGCTAAGGGTGCAGACATTCATACGGCCATTGAAGAAGCGATTCGAAGGCGGACGCGACCTATTTTAATGACAGCCCTCAGTACTATTGCCGGGATGCTGCCAATTGCCGCTGAAATGGCTGTCGGATTGGAAAGATTGTCTCCCCTGGCAGTCGTGGCCATTGCTGGCCTGCTGGTCTCCACTTTTTTGACCCTGGCCTATGTACCGTTGCTTTATCTGGTGACCGATCAAATAAAAGTGAAGTTAAATAATAAATTTAAAAGCCCTCAAGAGGTAATGTGAAATGGGCGACAGATCATCTCAACCATCGTCCAGGAAAAGTGCTGGGATTTAGATCCACGTATGAGATATTATTCGGGGTGAAAAAACGCTACACCAAAACACCATTAGCTGTTGCACTTCGAACTTGAATCCGCGTATTAAAAAAAGGATGCTTGATATGATTTCAAGAATCCCCCAATACTATAGAAATGTTTGAATGGAGAGGTTATTATGTCTGCAAAAAAAGAAATATCCTTGGAAGAAACCGAACGAGAAATTATCCAATTTCTATCTGTACGGGCAACGCACTCAGGGGGGAAACATACAGAACCGGGATGTAACCTGAAGCATGGCCGTGCCTGTGTTCTGGGCACTTGTTATAACAATATACCCCGGACAACTCCGGTTGATTTTTTTAATGATGGTTCTTTGACTATCTGGATATGTGCTGAACCGGGCGGTAAAATTGCCAATATTATGCGCAACCCGAATGTCGGTGTGGGGATTTATGAGCCGGCGGATCATAGTGTGGGACAGAAAAGCATGCAGGTGTGGGGAACGGCTGAACTGGTGAATATTCAAAATAACGCAGATGTTTTTGAGAAAAAATGGGTAGAATTCGGGCTGGATGAAGCCATGGTGGGTATCCTGGAAGAAAATATTGGGAAAGGATTGATTCCCGAAGGGCAGATAGAGCAAACAATACCTTTGATACTTAAAAAAATTAATCTGATAAAAATTTCTCCAACAAAAATTATTCTGCTCAATATGCCTTCGGATGGTGGGCACACAAAGAAGACCTGGGAAGAAGGTAAAGCCTATATTAGTAAATTAGCCGCGGACAGCAGTTCAAAGGAAGGTATCGATAAAAGTTAAGGTGCCGTTTTGAAGTAACTCCGGGAAAGGACAGGGTTCCGCCAATTAAAGATTTTGATCTGTTTAAAAATAAGGTGGGACTTTTAACACGGGAACAGGAGAGATCTACTTCTGCGGGACTGCGTTTTTATGTGGCCGCACCTGCAACCCCGGGTTCTACCATCCCAGGGTTAAATATTTATGAATAGAATTTGCCGCGCTACGGCCGGCACCCATGGCCAAAATAACGGTTGCGGCCCCGGTAACAATATCACCGCCGGCCCAAATTCCCGGCCTGGATGTTTTGGCGCTTTCATCATCGGTCACAATATATCCCCATTTATTGAGGTCCAGACCCTCAGTTGAACCGGTAAGCAGCGGATTTGCACCCGAACCCACGGCAACAATGGCCAGATCACAGGCAAGGTGAAAATCAGATCCCGGCTTGGGTACCGGTCGCCGACGGCCCGAATCATCAGGCTCGCCCAGTTCCATCTGGATACATTCCATACCGGTCAGACGACCCTGCTCATCACCGCAAAAACTCGAAGGATTGCTGAGCAAAAACATCTCCACGCCTTCCTGTTCTGCATGATGAATTTCAGCGACACGAGCCGGCATCTCTGTACGTGAACGACGGTAGACAACCTTAACTGTTTCAGCGCCGAGGCGCAGGGCCGTGCGGGCCGAGTCCATTGCAACATTACCGGCCCCCAGCACCACAACATTTTTACCGCGCGCAATAGGCGTATCATACTCAGGAAAAAGATAAGCTTTCATAAGGTTCGCCCGGGTAAGATATTCGTTGGCAGAGAGTATACCAATCATATTTTCTCCCGGGATATTTAAAAAACTGGGCAGTCCGGCCCCAACCCCGACATATATCGCTTCGAATCCCTGCTCAAAAAGCTCATCAACCAGTACTGTGCGACCAACCACCTGATTACAAACAAGTGTAACGCCAAGCCGCTCCAGCATCGCAACCTCGGAGCGCACGATATCTTTGGGCAGACGAAATTCAGGAATGCCATATACCAGAACCCCGCCGGGCTTATGAAAGGCTTCAAAAACAGTGACGTCATGACCCTTGAGTACCAAATCGCCGGCTACCGTTAATCCCGATGGCCCCGATCCCACCACGGCAACCTTTTTACCGGTTGCCGGTGCGGTTGCAGGCAGAACCTGCGCTTCTCCAATACGCGCGTAATCAGCTGCAAAACGCTCAAGGTTGCCGATAGCAACCGCCTCACCACCACGCCTGGCCAAAATACAGGCACCCTCACATTGAACCTCCTGGGGGCACACGCGACCGCAGACAGCCGGCAGGCTGTTTTGCTTCCAAAGAACACTGGCGGCAGCGTTAAAGTTACCGTCGGCAATGCACTGAATAAATCCGGGAATGTCCACCGCAACAGGACAGCCCTTCACACAATTTGGTTTTTTGCACTGTAAGCAGCGCTTGGCCTCCTGCACCGCCATCTCATCACTGTATCCCAGCGGAACTTCCTTAAAATTTGAGCGTCGAACCTGCGGATCCTGTTCCGGCATTGCCTGCCGGGTCACGGCCCAGCTTTGCTTGTCTTTTGCCATCAATCTATTCCTTAACCATAATAATGTGAAGTACGTCAACCTGCATGCGAGGTTGGCCTGTTATTTCTATTGTCCAAGCTTGCAAGTATGCTTCTCGTGTGAGCTTTCTTCCTCGGCACGGTAAGCACCCAGGCGCTGCATAAGCTGATCAAAATCAACCTTGTGACCATCAAATTCAGGGCCATCCACACAGGCAAACTTGTTCTCACCGCCAACCGACACACGGCATCCGCCGCACATACCGGTACCATCAACCATAATAGGATTCAAGCTAACCATCGTGGGCACAGCTGCCTCGCGGGTAATAGCACATACAAACTTCATCATCGGTACAGGCCCGATCGCAACCGCCTGGTCAACCGTCTGCTCGGCCAGGATCTTTTTCACAACTTCTGTGACGAACCCGTTATGCCCGTACGACCCATCGTCAGTACACACATGCAGCTCATCGGTTACGGCACGCATACGATCCTCCAAAATCAACAGGTCTTTGGTGCGCGCGCCGATAATGCCGATAACGCGGTTGCCGGCCTGCTTAAGCGCACGCGTGATAGGATGCAGCACTGCCACGCCCGTACCACCGCCAACACATATCACGGTTCCAACGTTTTCAATATGCGTGGGTTTACCCAGCGGACCAATAATATCCTCATAACCCTGACCGACGGCCAAGCTTTTAAACAACCTGGTTGATGTGCCGACCACCTGATAAATAACCGTAATGGTTCCAGCCTGCGGATCAGTGTCCGCCATGGTCAAAGGTATGCGCTCCCCGGTTTCATTAACCTTCAAGATCACAAACTGTCCCGGCTTTGCCCGGGCGGCTATCTGCGGCGCCTGAATTTCGTTTAGTATAACCGTACCGCCGGACATTTCTTCTCGATGTGTTATCGGATACATTACTACCCCTTTCACAGGTCGAATTTTTTCCAATTTTGAACCCGAAAGATCATATGTTTTTTTAAAAAAAAATGCAACCAAAACGGTAGAAGAATCAACTGGAGCACACCGGCACACCCAGGCATTCCTGCAAAACATTCAGAGCGCGTCGGTCACCGGCAAAAGGAAGATCCGAAGGAAGCTGATCGAGATCAAACCAGCACAGTTCACTGACATCATCCTGCGGTTTCAGGGTTCTGCCCAGCAATTCCACCGTGTAGTAGGAGCAAAGCAAGGCAGCCCCGCCCTCACCATAGACATCAGCGGTTTGAATTATAAAATCAAGCACACGACAGCTGCAGCCGGTTTCCTCCAGAACCTCACGCATCAAGCCCTCAAGTGGTTCTTCACCATAGTCAAGAAAACCGCCCACCGAGTTCCACGCGCCATAATAGGGTTCAATACCGCGCCGGGCAAGCAGCACGCGGCTGCCTTCAATCGGCATAGCGCCCATGCAGGGGCTGGAACTATGATAAAAAATAAAATCACACTGTTGGCAGGGCTGCTGGAAAGAATGGGTTTTATCAAGCGCGCCCCCGCAGACAGGGCAGAAAGTAAAGGGGGGAAGATGTTGTTTCAAACTCACGAAAATCTCCTTTTACGACATGGCTACAACAAATATATACACAGCCCGACAACAGAGGGCACTTTTATCATTTGGGTTTTCATCCCGTTGCAGCGCAGCAGAGACGGGGTACGGAAAATATTATAGTACTTTTTTTGTTCATTTCTTTGCTCGCTCCAAAAAAACGGGTACAAAAGAAACTCTTTAATCTTATTTATATATTCATTCGCTTCTTTAAGCTGCGCTGCAACGGGATAAAAAGCAAACCTCACATTAAAACCAAAGACTGAAATAAACTTACTACTCTCCACGCACGCTCAGCCCGGTTGTCTCTTCCTGGACCTTAATCACCGCGCACAGATTCTGATCTCCCGAACCCCTGGCCAAGGGCATCCCCATAGTCCCAAGCGCTATAAATCCCACTTTCTGCATAGTATTGTTCCCTCTTGTAGAAAATGTCAAAAAACAACCTTTCCTATGGTAGCTATAGCATAAACACTGAAACATATCCGCTGCAATGTCCACACAGATGCCAGCAATCACTGTTTATGATTGAGGATACACTGTCACACCTGACCAGAGACTGCCTACAAAAATATAGCGAATTGCGTTGAATCCGACCTTAAAGCATGCTAAAGAAAAGTCGCTATCTAACGAGGCTGTCGCGCCATGACATAGTGCGCGCGTCTGCCGGCAACAATCTGCTTCGAGAAAAGAGAGCTTGTGCCTGACCTTCGCCAAAATCCCATAATCGGCCGCTGGGTTATTGTCGCAACAGACCGATCAAAACGACCAACTGACTTTAACCGGAAACCCGACGTACCGCGCGGTGGGTTTTGTCCACTCTGCCCCGGCAACGAAGACAAAACACCGCCGGAGGTCTTCGCAATCCGCGATGGGAATAGCCGGCCAAACGAACCGGGCTGGAAGCTGCGGGTAGTGCCGAATAAATTTCCGGTGCTGCAAAATAGCGGTAACCTTGATCCGCGCACCGAGGGTCTCTATGAAAAAATGGACGGTTTTGGCAGCCATGAAATTATCCTAGAAACCCCCGACCATACGGCAACGATGTCCCGGCTGAGCCTGCAGGACTACTACAACATCCTGCTGTGCTACCGCCAGAGAATACTGGAGCTAAAGCAGGACAAGCGCTATCAATATATCTCGATTTTTAAAAATCATGGCAGAACAGCCGGCGCGGCTCTTGAGCATCCCAATTCACAGCTGATTGCCCTGCCGATTGTACCCAAGCGCACCGTCGAAGAACTTGAAGGCGCTTACCGCTATTACGACATGAAAAAACGCTGCGTATTTTGCGATAGTATCCAGCAGGAACAAAAAACAACGGAGCGCCTTGTATATGAGAATGATGATTTTCTAGCACTTGAACCGTTTGCAGCGCGTTTGCCGTTTGAAACCTGGATACTGCCAAAACAGCATATCGCCAGCTTTGAACACACCGATGAAGCCCTGTTTAAAACCATGGCCGAAATGTTCAGCACGGTATTTAAAAAAATTGACGCGGCCCTCAACTACCCGCCGTTTAATTTCATGCTGCACACCAGCCCGGTTGCTAACAACCATGAGGAGTGCTACCACTGGCACTTTAAGATTACACCCTGGCTTTCGAAACTGTCCGGTTTTGAATGGGGCACCGGCTTGTATATAAACCCGACGGCGCCGGAAGAGGCTGCGCAAATTTTACGCGAAACAGAAGGCAGTAACCGGCAAGGCCAGACACATTACTTCGGTGTCAAAGAAAACCCGAAAAACTAAAAGAATCACTGCAACCGGCTGAAGAGGCTGCAGATATCATTGCGTTAGTATCTCCTCAGATTTTCCTGATAGTGGGCCTTTTATCCCGCAAGTTTAATAGCGCCCTGAATTCCTTCAATCACCATCTGCACACCTATCACTGCAAGAATTAACCCCATCATGCGCGTGATTACTCCCAGAGCGCCAACACCAATGAACGCAACAAGCTTTTTACCAAAAACAAAACATATGTAGGTAATAAAACACATAACCGCAAAGGCGGCAATAGTGATGACGACTCCCGTAAAACCGCCTTTGGCGGAAAAATTCATTGCCGTTGCAATGGTTCCCGGACCTGCAAGTATCGGCATTGCCAGAGGCGACACCGCGACGCCAAGTGCCGCTTCCCGGCACTTGGCAGTATCCATATCGTTGAGTTGATGCACGCTTGAATGGCTGCCCTGAAGCATATTATAACCGATACTAAAAACCAGCAGCCCTCCCGTTATACGAAACGCGGGCAGCGTAATACCAAACATTTGAAAAAGGATCTTTCCGGCCACGGAAAACAAGGCAATGATTAAAAATGCCAGCAGCACCGAACGCATAGCCACGGCCCGGGTGGTCTGCTGATCATCCTCACCGGTAAGACCAAGAAAAATCGGCACATTGGCTATGGGGTTCATAATAGCAAAAAAACCCATAAACACCGTCATCGCGTGAAGCAGCAAGTCATTCATAAACAACCAACCTTCCTTTGTTCCAGTATTCCTGATACTGCGTAGTACCATGCCTTCCTGAACTACTCCTGCAAAATCCCCATTTGCTTTAGATTAATAAAAAATACCATTTTTTATAGAAAGGTAAACTTTTAAAATAAAAAATCTTTGTGTAATAAAAAACCCGTCAACTTGCGTGACGGGCTTTTCAAGTATTTATTTCGATTTATTTTCGTCGATGCCCGAGCAAGCCGTCAACACCCTGCCACAACATTTTCAAAATATAATGGTTCATTGATGCGGGAAGCTCCTCAAATGTCTACAGCCGAGGGAATGCACACAATAATGACAGCGCTTCTTTACGAATATATTTTTACAGGAACAAAACGCTGGTGGGCTGTTATAAATCAGCCAACAAAGCACACGCCTGCAATTCATCCCGAATGTTGCCAATAAAACGCGGGCCCATCATGGAAACCACACGCGCTGAGAAAAAACTGGCTATCTCTCCGCTGCGCTCAAGGCTGCAACCGTTGGTCAGCCCGTACAGCAGCCCGGCAGCATAGGAATCCCCTGCCCCGGTCGTATCCAAGGCAGCTACCTTGTGGGGGGCAACCCGAACCGTCGTGTTGTTCATACGCAGGATTGATCCTTGCTCACCATCGGTCAGGGCCACCCCGGCACACATCCCGCCCAGTTCAAGCAGCGCCGCATCAGTATCGACCGCACCGGTCAACGCCCGGGCTTCCTGAGCATTGGCAAAAAGCAGATCGACATCTTCTTTGATTATTTTTAAAAATATATCACGGTGCCGGTCAATACAAAAAGCATCCGACGCCGTAAAAGCAACCTTAACCCCGGCACGTTTTGCCAGACTGATCGCGTGAAGCATGGTCTCAGTTGCCATGTCGCTGTCAAACAGGTAACCTTCAAGGTAAATATAATCACTGCCTTCAAGCTGCCGCACATCAATGTCATCTTTCTCAATCTCGCTTGAGACCCCCAGACAGGTCAGCATGGTGCGCTGGGCGTCGGCGGATAGAAGAACCAAGCATGTTCCACTCATACCGCTTCGAAGCCGGGGTGCAAAAACAACACCGCTTGCAGCCATATCGCGCTGATACAGTGCGCCGAATGCATCATCGGAAACCGCCCCGCACAGCCCTGCCCTGCCGCCCAATTGCACCACACCGTACACCGTGTTGGCTGCGCTGCCTCCGGCAGCAGTCTTCAACTGCTGTGAAATACAATCAAGAGAAAGCTCTTCAGACCCAAGCAGCCATTTGAGCACCTGCTCCTGGCGGCTTCGCTCCGTCAGGTACATGTTGCCTTTCTCAAGGCCTAACTCCTGAAAAATCTCATCATCAACCTGCACCTGAATATCAACCAGTGCGCTTCCAAAAGAGTACACATTCAATTTCATAGTTATTTCCTTTCAGCCTGAGAAAATGTATCTGCAAGGGTCATCTGGGCGTTACTCTTAAATTTTCCAGCAAGCTCCGGCCGTTCAGACTCAATAGTGTCACGATTCTTCATAATAGCATCCCAGAGCAGACGCGGGGCCTTGTACTGACCGTAAGCGCCGTCAAGCGGAGTGCCTTCCAGCAGCGCGAACAGGTAATCAATCTCCTCATCAGTGTAAGTCGGCACCAATGCGTACCCTTGGGCGACACAAAGGGCCTCAGGGCTGTTGAATTCAAAACTGCGCTGCCACCACCGGGTATAGTCCTCAAATCCAGTATTGTTCTGCAGCTCGGCCTCAATCGCCCGAGCCGCATGATAGCCGCACATCAAGGCGCCCTGCACCTCAACTTCCACATAGGCAGCCGCGTCGCCGATGGCCAGGACATTACCGCGCCAGGGAACCATCAGAGATGTGCAGGCCTTAACCGTACAGGCACTGCGATCAATAACGCGCGCACTGCTAAACTGAGCGGCCGCAGGGCTGTTGAGGGTAAACTCTTCAAAAATCTTGTCGGGACGCTGCTGTTCACTGCCCATCACAACCAGATCGGCAATCCCGGAACCCTTCAACGACGGATCAAGGATGACCGGTGCATACGATCCATAGGCCATGCCCATATGCCATTTCATAACCGCGGGGTTAAAACCGGCAACACCTTCAAGCGAATAAATGATGCATAGCGCTGTTGCGAAATGCGTCCGCTCATCGTTCATACCCAAAGAGGTCAGGGTTCTTGAATTGACCCCGTCAGCAGCGATCAGTTTAGCCGCCTGAAATTCAATGGTTTTACCACTCTGTACAGCATGCACGCTGACGTGATCACCGTTATCATGAACTGCGGTCACCAGGGTGGCATTACAGTAATCAACACCAGAGCGCAGACATTCCTCAAGCAACCCGCCCAGCAGCTTCCCCTTATCGAATTTAATCGCGACCGCCCGCCCATCAGGATAGCGAAAGCGAACAGTGCGGCCCGCAGCGGAGGTAAAACAGGTCTCGGCTATATCATGCAGCGGCCCGGCATAGGCAACCTCAAAACCATTAGAGGGAAAAACAATACGGCCCGGCTCGACCGTAATGTTTTCATTTTCATAATTTTCATCCATTACAAACTGCTGACAGCAGGCGCGCCGAATAGTTGTAATATCATCAAATTTTTCCAGCAACAGTACCCGCAACCCCGCAGCGGATGCCCGGACAGCCGCCATCAAACCGGCCGGTCCCGCTCCATTAATAATAATATCGTACTTCATACAAACTCCTTCTGCTCCTAAGTTCAAACACCGCTTCCAAACATAAGAAACTATATAAAACCGGTCTGTTTTTTACAAGTAAAAAGCTCTCACAACCACGATCATTATGCAAATACGCTCCCTGTATGGACACTACTCTCCTCTTTTGCAACTTGACAGACAGTCTCCTCCGTAGCATATATAAAAATACACCTGCCGTGTACGCGTGATGGAATTTTGTAACCACACGGTATCTTAGGAAACAGGTCCCGTAATGCACCTTGAACGATCAAGCGGACTGCTGCTACACATCACCAGCCTGCCAGGCTCCTACGGAATCGGCACGCTTGGTCCTGAAGCACGCCACTTCTGCGATATGCTCAAACTCGGCGGCCAGCGCTACTGGCAAATACTTCCCTTCGGCCCGGTTGCGCCCTATATGGGCTATAGCCCATATGCATCCTCCTCCGCCTTTGCCGGCAATGATCTGCTCATCAGCCTTGAACTTCTGGCTGAGCACCCCTGGTGTACAATCACGCCTGAGGACCTGCCCCGCAGCGATGCCGACTTTGTCGATTTTGATACCGTCTGCCGCATAAAACGCCCCTTGCTGGCCCAAGCTGAACAGGGCTTTTTCGCTGCGGCAACCGATGATGAACTTCTGCAATATAAACATTTTATTATGCAACACGCAGGCTGGCTTGATAATTATACCCTGTTTACAGCCTTGGCCGAACATTTCGGCACCAACACCTGGCTTGCATGGCCCAGCCCGATTGCCGAACGCTCAAAGGCGGCGCTTAAAGAATGGCAGCAGCGCCTCAAAACGCGCATCAGGTACCACTGCTTCATCCAGTATATTTTCTTTACCCAGTGGCAGGCACTCAAACGCTATTGCAACGACCGGGATGTGCAGCTGATTGGCGATATTCCCATCTATGTCACGTTTGAAAGCGCTGATGTCTGGGCCAACCCCGATATTTTTGAACTTGATTCCTTTACCGGAGCTCCCGCCCGTGTTTCGGGGGTGCCGCCGGATTATTTCAGTAAAACCGGACAGCGCTGGGGCAATCCGCTGTATCGCTGGCATGCCGACAACGGTGTCCAGTTGCGTCCATCAACCATGGCCTGGTGGGTTGCACGCATCCGCCACCTTAACACCATGGTTGACCTGCTGCGCATTGATCATTTCCGCGCTTTTGAATCCTACTGGTCAATTCCGATCAACGCGCACACAGCTGTTGACGGGCTCTGGGTTGAGGGACCCGGTCTTGCTTTTTTTAAACATCTGAACACGGCCCTTGGAGACCTTAACCTGATTGCGGAAGATCTCGGTATTGTCACCCCGGCGGTTGAAAAGCTGCGCGCGCAGACAGGACTGCCGGGCATGAAGGTGCTGCAATTCGCTTTTGACCGCGAAACCCGCAACAGCTTTCTGCCCCACAACTACTGTGAACCCGACTGTGTCGTCTATACGGGCACGCATGATAACAACACGACCAACGGCTGGTTCTACAGCGATGAAATTGATGATGACACACGCGCCTATGTCATGGACTATATCAATACTAAAAAATTCAGTAACTTTCACTGGAACATGATCAGGCTTGCCATGCAATCAATTGCACACCTGGCCATCATTCCCGCACAGGATGTGCTGGGCTACGGCAGCGAACTGAGAATGAACCGGCCCGGAACTATGGAGCCGCGCAACTGGGCCTGGAAGCTGCGCGAACATGCCCTGAGCGAAACGCACATGCAACGCCTGCGACATCTTGCCACCCTCTACAACCGCATACCCGAAGATTCGATAACTTTGTAGGGTGGGTGCAGCGCAGCGGAACCCACCGATTATTATTTACACATCGATGGTGGGTTTCACCCACCCTACAACCTGCAAGTCCACCCTACGTTAATAGACCTGCCATACAAGACAGTTCGAACCATGCCACAAAAAAAAGCCCCCGCAGAACGCAGGGGCTTTTTGTACACTACTTATATTCAATGAGGAACCGACTATTTTTTCGGCGGTACAATCGCGTCCTTGCAAGCTTTCTGCAGGCGGAACTTCACAACGGTTTTTGCGGGAATCTTAATCTCTTCGCCGGTGGCAGGATTGCGACCCTTGCGGGCTTTGCGTTTGTCCTTTACCAGTTTGCCGAAGCCGGGCAAAACAAAAGCACCCTTTTTCTTTGTTTCTTTGTAAGCCAGTTCAGCTATGGCATCAAAAAAAACAGATACTTCACTTTTCTTCAGTGCAAGTTCTTCGGCGAGTGCTGTGATGATCTGTGCTTTGGTCAGGGGTTTCTGGTCAGCCATACGTTTTGCTCCTCATTCTATGGGTTAATAAAACGTTGCGAACGGCTATGAATGTTTGTTTAACGCAACTTATAGTAGATAATCTGCACAAATTCAAGAAAAAAAAAGCACCTTGTCATAAAAAAAATCAACCCCGGTATGTAGTAAAAAAAAATACGCCCACTGCTTGCATAAAAAATGCCGCCAAGAAACAATCAACGTGTTCTTATTTCAACCCGGGGCTCCAGATATTTTTTTACAGAGCCAATCGGGACTTCCCGACGGTGAAATATACCGGCAGCCAGGGCAGCCTCAGCCCCGGTGTGTTCAAACAGTTCGGCAAAATGCTCGGGACAGCCTGCACCACTGGATGCAATAACCGGTATGCTGACAGCCCCCTTTACCGCGTTAATCAACTCAAGGTCAAAACCTTCGCCGGTGCCGTCACGATCAATACAGTTGAGCAAAATTTCACCGGCCCCAAGTTCCTGGCATGTCCTGGCCAGGGTTACGGCATCAACCGGCCGGCCCTCACGCCCTCCCTTAATGGTGCATTCATACCAGCACCAGCGCTGACCATTCGGACCCTCGGTCACGGTCGGAATAACATGGTGCGGCACTGAATCGGAAGAATCCACATAGACCCGGCGCGGGTCAATTGAAATCACAACGGCCTGAGAGCCGTAAACCTTTGAGATCTGCTCAATCGAACTGGTACCTTGCTTGCGGCCGGTTTTCAAAAACTCCTCAACAATCAACACCGCGTCACTGCCAATGGATATTTTATCAGCCCCGGAACGAAAATATTCCGCGGCCACATCAAGGGCCGTATGCAGCTGACCACTTGCATCACGGTATTCACGGATACCCCCGCCGATGGTGAGCGGCACGAAAACATGACGCGAAGTCTGTTGCAGCACCTCAAGCATCGGCATATCCCCCAGGGGGCAATTGCGGAACGCGGTAATATTTAAGAAGGTAATCTCGTCCGCTCCCTGCTCGTAATAGCTGCGTGCAAGCTCGACCGGTTCGCCAAGATCGCGCACCGCACCCCCGGCACGAACGTCATACTGATCGCCCTTGGTTACAACCAGCCGGTCCTGATCATCGGCGCGCACATCAAGACAGGCAATGATACGCCGGGCCAAGCGGGTCTCTTGAGGACAGCCTTGCGGCATATACGCATCAGTTCGGCCAGCAATAAAATTTTCAATGATGCGCAGACCGGACGCGCCGCTTTTTTCCGGATGAAACTGAACGGCGGCGATATTGCCCTGCTGAATACCGCTCGTAAAGCACTCACCGTAATCGGTGGTAGTCAGCACCATGTCCGTGTCGATAGGGTCTACATAGTAGGAGTGCACAAAATAAAATTTCTCATCTCCTTCAAGACCGCTGAAAAGCCCGCTGGGTTTATGGATACTAATGCCGTTCCAGCCGATATGCGGCACGGACAGAGCACCGGCCTGAAAGCGCCGTACCACACCAGAAATAAAACCCAGACCGTTTACGCCCGGTGCTTCCTCACTTGTCTCAAACAGGGCCTGCAGGCCCAGGCATATCCCCAAAAAGGGCCGATCATCACGAAGGTAATCCTGCAAGGGGGCAACATACTGTTTCTCATTCAGTATGTGCATCATGGATCCAAAATTTCCCACACCAGGAAATACCAGTTTTTCAGCCGAGCTGATATGCTCCGGCTTCGTAACGATATGTACGGATTCACCGGCTCGCTCTATAGCATTGATAACGCTTCGTACGTTGCCGGCCCCGTAATCAAGTACGGTGATCATCTCAGTAGCACTTTCATATATGAATTAAAGTTCCATCATACCACAGGTGCCTCTTAAAAAACAATTTCTGCTCTAAAGGGTTGCTAAAAAAAATGCTTTCTACAGACTATTCAAAAATGTTCAGCTATAAGGCGCGCGCAATCATGAGAAAGGCAGCGTACTTTTACCTGCGCCGCAGTATAGAGCGCAATCCCGCTCAAGCGAAATAGTTGAGCGTTTTCCAACAACCTGCGCAACAGTGCTTCATATTTTGTTTGCAGCCTATGCCTGCACTGTCATACAATAACACCATCTCAAAAATGCTGATTACGGCATAGGCAGAAAAACGTTAGACCGAATCCATTCACCGGTACAATTATGACGCATCCCGATACTCTCTCGCCGCAGCAAATTGAAAAAGCACTGGCCGGCCAAATTATTGGACAACGCATTATCTATTACCCACTCATTGATTCTACCAACCGGGCGGCCCGTAAGCGGGCGCTGCAAGGAGACGCCCATGGCTGGATTGTGCTGGCGGACGAACAAAGTGCCGGCCGCGGCCGGTTAGACCGAACCTGGGACTCACAGGCAGGAGAGGATATCCTGGCCAGCATCATTGTGTATCCAGACCTGCCACCCTCTGACGTATTCCAACTAACAATGATAGCCTCAATTGCGATAGTACAGGCCGTAGAGCGGCTATGTGCCGTTAGCTGCGGCATAAAATGGCCCAATGACATTTTTCTAAACGGGAAAAAGCTGTGCGGCATTCTCAGTGAGGGTCAGGTCGGTGATCGCATGCAGTTCATGGTGATTGGTATCGGACTGAACGTCAATAGCAGCATGGCCGACCGGAAAGAGCTGACATCCACTGCGATTTCACTCCGGGATGCCACCGGACGACACCATGATCGCAACGCACTTATCATCGCCATACTTGAAAATTTTAACCGCCTGTATGCAAGCGCCGGCAGAGACGCTGAACGAATCAAATGTTTATGGGAAAAACATGCTATGATGCTCAACCATAAGGTTTCGGTACACAGCGATGATGATGTAATCAGCGGTATCGCCTGCGGCATCATGCCGGATGGACGTCTGATCGTGCGCGAATCATCCGGGCGCGAACATCTGATCGTCTGCGGTGATCTGTCGCTCAGGCTGGAGTAATAACGCACAAGCACCGCAGAGTCCGGTTTCTCAAAACGGAACTTCTCAGGGAACCTATGAGTCGAATCATTTCTTACAACAACAGGCTGTATGATGAAAACACCTTTGCGATAGGTGCGTTCAGCCGTGCAGTCCATTATGGTGACGGCGTTTTTGAAACCATGCGTGCCAGGGGCGAGCGGGTATGTCGACTAAAAGATCATCTTGGTCGCCTGTGCTGCGGGCTCGAGATATTGCGCATACCGCTTCCCGATGTTGGGCAGATAACAAAAGCCCTAGCCGAGGTGCTAAAAGCAAACGCGCTGCCCGAGACAACCCTTAAAATAATTGCCTTTCGCAACGGCCAGCCCGGCCCCACACCTCCTGCGACGCATGAACCCTGCGTGCTAATTACCGCCAGCATGCTTGACCGCGACACTCTGTGCCGCAATGCCACAGGTGTAAGCGCACGAATTGTCAGCATTCACCGGAATACTACATCCCCGCTGTGCGGCATAAAAAGCCTGAATTATCTCGACAATATTTGCGGCCGAATGGAGGCCCGCGATCAGGGTGACCGGGAAGCACTGTTTCTCAACCAACACGGACTTGTAGCTGAAGGCGCAACCAGCAACATATTTGCGGTTCAAGACGGAGTCCTGCGCACACCGCCGCTCAGTTCAGGAGCGCTGCCCGGCATTACCCGCCGAATCCTGTTTGAAATCGCGGACTCACTATCTCTGCCCTGCAACGAATGCGATATCTCCCCGGATGAGCTTACTGCGGCGGATGAACTATTTCTAACCAATGCCGGCACAGGGGTTATACCGCTTACCATGCTTAACGGAAAGGCAGTCGGTACGGGCAAAACCGGACCGCTCACATTGCGCTGTCAGACCGCTTACAACGATATCTTTACACGCGAAACGGAGCACATACTATGAAAATAACCGGGGTCGAATTTTATAAAAGTTTTTTTAATCTCAAATCCCTGCCCGCTCCCAGCCTGCCCGAAATAGCGTTCGCCGGAAGATCCAATGTCGGCAAATCATCACTGATCAACAAGCTGCTGAACCGGCGCGGAATTGCCAAAACAAGTTCAACGCCGGGCAGGACCCAGTCAATCAATTTCATTCTGATCAATCAGGCCTGCTATC
>Ga0208648_1001260_pt1 | contig 21510 bp, 17 predicted proteins | sample AntAceMetag02UKL_FD_184772 | JGI IMG/M metagenome (GOLD analysis project Ga0208648, IMG submission 184772) | Saline lake microbial communities from Ace Lake, Antarctica - Antarctic Ace Lake Metagenome 02UKL (SPAdes) (version 2) | ecosystem: Environmental > Aquatic > Non-marine Saline and...
ATCGCCAAAGCGGCATTGGATGATAATTTTGGTATACTTTGCCCGGTGCCACGCAAATCCGCTGTTAATTCTCTTGTGGCCGTACTACTGCGCATCGCGGCGTGATACTTTTATGGGAAACTTCAGTCAATAATTTTAATTGGTTTTAACCCTTGGTCGTATATTTCTTTGAACGTTTTGAAAATATTTGTTTTCATTAACCGCTTTGTAAACCATGTTTACCAGTTTGCGTGCTTCCTGCCAACATTCTAAATCTTCAAATCTTTTAACCGTTCGCATTTTTATCTCCTTTTACCGCCCAACCATTTACAAAAGTTCTTTCAACACTTTTTCGGCTTCTTCCCTTCCGACAAACCAGTCATTGCTCTCTGTGGCCTTTTCAAGCTTTTCCCTGGCTTCAACGCCTCGACCGCTTTTATAAAGCACCATGCCCGCGTGATAGTTTAAGACAGGGCTTTCAGGATTGCCTGTAAGCGCCTTTTCAACAAGGTCAATGGCCTGATTCATATCCCCCATTTGATAGTGAATCCACCCGAGCGTATCAAGGACTGCAGGTTCTCCGCCCCGAAGTGCATGTGCTCTTTTGGCTAGTGTCAGAGCCCTTTCAAAATCTTCAGCGGAACCGGAGTTTTCGATGAGCAATGCAGCAAGGTTGTTTGCCGCCACCCACAGGTTTGGGTTTCTTTCAAGTGCCTTCTCATAAACCTGCATGGCCCTTTCATTTTCCCTGCTTTGCTGAAAGATGTATCCCAAAGATAAATAGGCCGCCGTATTTTCAGGATTGGTTTTCAAGGCAGCTTCAAATTTTTCAACAGCCCCTTTTAATTTGCCCTGGACCAGATAAAGCCTGGCCAGGTTGTTATTGGGTTCCGGCCACATGGGCTGAGCATCGATTGCTGTTTGAAAGGCTTTTTCAGCTTGCTTATAATCCTTTCGTGCCGCATAAACTTTGCCGAGTAAATTATATGAAAACGCCTCCCTTTGGCCTTCACGGATCCGCTCGTCTAAGGCGGCAATGGCGGTATCGTACTTTTTCTGCTGGATATAAAACCGGATCAGGTTTGATAATAACGGAGTAGATTGCGGATTCATTTTGTATCCTTCTTCCAGCTCGGATATTGCCCTGTCCATTTGGTTCTGTTTCCCATAGAATCGGCTCAGCCTCAGGTAGCTGATGGAATTTTTTGGGGCTTTTTTCTTTATAGCCAAATATTCGCCTTCAGCATTTTTAAAGTCTTTCAATGCAAAGAACAAATCCCCCAGTTCGGCCTCTATCATATAGTCTTCAGGATTAATTTCAAGGATTTTTCTTAGCTGGGCTTCAGCCTCTTTAAAGTCCTTTTTAAGGATATAGATACGCGACAGCTCTCTCAGGACATCTCTTGATTCAGGAGCAACCTTCAAAGCGTTGCGAAGCATATCACTGGCCAGCTCAAACTCTTTGTTCAGAATATGAGCCTCTCCCAAGCGCAAATATGCCGGGATGAACTGTGGCCTTTCGGTCACCACGGTCCGGAATTCTGAAACAGCATCTGTGCCATTCCCCTTTAACAGAAGGATTTGTCCCTTTGTAAAATGTGCCGCCACACTTTTGGGACTCTCTTTAATAACCTCATCCGTGTACGTTTCGGCTGCCTCCAGATCCCATATTTTTAGATATACTTTGGCAAGAGAATTTTTTGTCTGGATAATCATAGGGTTTGCCTGATCTTTATCCAAAAGGAGGCACTGGTTTAATGTTTCAATAGCTTTGTCGAACTTTTTAAGATTCATGTACAACTCGCTGAGCTGAAAGCGAAGCCTAAAGCTCTTGCCATTCTTCCGGACGCCTTCCGTGAGCACCTGTTCCGCATTCTGAAACTGCTTCTTTGATATATAAAACCTGGCAAGACCAATTCTATTATCTTCATTGTCAGGATCTGATGAAACAATCCCTTTCAGCAAATCGGATGCTTCCGCTTTACGATTCGCATACCATAATAAACCGGCCAGGTTAAATTGATGCTCTACCTTGTCCGGTTCCAGTTCGATCACTTTCTTAAGAGCAGCGACTGCCTCATCCGTCCGTCCGATTTTGCCATAGAAATTAGCCAGGACCATATGAAGGGGTATGGATTCCGGATGGGTTTGGATGCCGTTCTTAAGTACCTTTTCAGCGTTTTGAATATCCTTTTTATGAGAATATGCCGAGGCCAGCATTAGATATGCATCCGGTCTTTTTGTCCCCCTTTCCAGAAGCCCTTCAAAAAGCGATATGGCCTTGTCTGTATTTTTTTGGGCAATTAAGACCGACCCTTTCAAAATAAGCGCTTCAATGTTTTCAGGGTCCTTTCCCAGAATCAGTTCGGCTTTTTCCATGGCTTTTTCCGGCGCCTTTCCGAATAGAAGCAACTTTCCTAATTGCAATTGGGCATCCAAGTGATCCGAAGAAAGTTCCACAGCCTTGGAAAAGCTTTCAAAAGCTGTTTCAAGGTTTCCCTGTTTGAGGCAGACCATCCCGAGCATATAATAGGCTTCGATAAATATGGGATCAATCTGGATAGCGTTCTTAAACTCCAGGATAGCCTTGACATATTCACCTTTTTCATACAGGATCTTGCCCTTGTCATAGAATTTCATTTTCTTTTTTTCAGGGCTACTGCAAGCAATCAGCGTGGTTGCCAACAAAAACACAAATATCGTTTTGTAAATTTTTTTCATCATAAACTGCCTCTTTGGATCATTATTATCGCAGCCGGCCTCAACTATCCCGACCATCATAACCTCCTAAAACATCCAAACCTTCTAACACATTCAACTGACTTCACTATATGTTTATCTATATGGGCCTGTTGCTAATTTCATTGTGCCCCTTTACGCTGCAGGACCACGAAGATGGTCTTTGCCAGAATCTTTAGATCATCGAAAAAGCGCCAGTGATCCAGGTACATGCAATCAAGTTCTACCACCTGATTAAAGTCGGTGATTTGATTGCGGCCTGATACTTGCCACAGGCCCGTGATACCTGGTTTGGCAGATATCCGCTTCAGGTGCTCGGGATTATATTTCTCAACTTCATCTAAAGTCGGGGGACGTGTACCTACGAGGCTCATCTCATCTTTGAGCACATTCAAAAACTGAGGGAACTCGTCCAATGAGGTCTTTCGCAAAAACTTTCCAACCCGTGTGATACGTGGATCATCTTCCAGTTTAAAAAGTGCTCCATTCATTACATTCATTTGCATAAGTTCCTGTTTACGGGCTTCTGCATCCTGGTGCATGGATCTAAATTTGAAGAGGTTGAAGACACGGCTATGACGGCCTACTCGCTGTTGCTTGAACAGCACAGGTCCAGGAGAATCGAGCTTAATGGCCACAGCAACAAACGGATAGATAATAAAAAAGAGGATCGTGCCAACCAAGCCGCCTACAATGTCCAGAATGCGCTTATACAACAGTCCAGTAGCATTGATATTACTATCGCTCATGGTGATAAAAGGGACTCCCTGACAGATTTCCATAGAGAGGAGTTGGTTTCCAGATTCCCATAGCGCAGGTAATATCCTGGCAGGAATTCCCATCTTCCTGCACATGTCCAGATGCTTATATAAATCGATATCTCGATCTCCCTTTAATGCGAAAACCACTTCATCAATGTTGTGCTGCTGCAATACTCCTTGTAAATCATCAAGGCATCCTATAATGTCCGGAGAACAAATATCTTCTCTGTGTGTTGATACAAAACCGATGATTTTATGGCCATAGCTTAACTGGTACTGCAATGTATCCATTACAATTTTACATCGTTGCGTATCACCAATTACAACAATTCGGCGTACGTTAAACCCTCTTTTTGATAGAAAGTTAAAATAAATCTGAGCCAACAACCGGTTGATTGCGATCAGGACAAAGCTTAGAATTGCAAAATACGACAAAAAAGCTCGAGAATAATTTAGCTCCTTGTAGAGAAAAACGCCTGCTGACAAAAATGCAAAATCAATGGCAACAGCCATTAAAATTGATAACAACAACCTTATGGATGATGGTGGTCTGGTATCGCCATACAGATGAAATCTTCCCATTAGGTAGTTGTTCAGAAACATAACAAACAGCACCGATACCACAAAGACAGTAGTGTCCATCGCCCAGGTCCTACCGGACATATAGAGACTGATGTAATATGCCATGTACCCGGATGTGATCACACACAAGGCATCCATGACCATCAAGACCATGTTGATAACATATACTTGTTGTTGCAACATAATAAAGATTTTAAAACGTTTTGATCGTTTAATGCGTTAGTATCGTTATTATCTTAGCTCCTTCTAACCATTCCAAATGTCTGAACTAAGCTGGAACATACTCCGGCAAAATTGGCCATATTTTCTTAATAAAATCTTCCAGAACACTATACGCCTCATCCATCGACTGTTGCGGTACTACGGTCATCTCCACCCGCACCAGCGCACCATCTGTACGCTGTTTGAGAATCGCATCCCACATCAGGCAGAATTTGTTCATCCAAGGGCTGGTAATTACCCGTCCTCTCTGAAAAAAGAAATAGCTGCCAAGCAGTTTGGAGTTCTCCTTTTCCCAAGTCATGGTCATAATCTTTATCTTGCCGTGAGGATTCATATTGATCAGACGTTCACTTGTTTTAAACAAGGCCCAACCGCTGCCTATCATACATGACTCAGGCGCATGGGCGGTGTGTCGTGTACCCTGATATTCGTAAAACGGAATTAACAAATTAATATAATTTGGTAAGCCAGGTCTAATATAAATGGCGCTAACATAATCATCGGCCCAGAGTTGGTCCAATATCTCTTTAGAAATATAATGCCGTTTACCTTGCCACTGGCCGATCTGCATAGGAAAAGATGAAAAGGACGTTCGCTCGGGTAAATTGCGGGCCGAAGGCAGCATTTTTAAGGCCCACCCGCTACTTGTAAACAAAAAACACAGGATAAGGGTCAGAACAATCTGCCTAATCCAACCGATGGCCTTACTATCCTCTTTGTCCTCGGCATCCATCCTCAAACTTGCCTTGCTCTTATCTTTACCACCAGCCTCCAATCGCAAACCTGAAGATCCCTTTTTATTCGACCCAATCTTTTTTATGGTAAACGCGGCTGCAAGTAGTATAGCCGCGGCCACCATGAATATCAGCCAGCCTGAAAAATCATGAAAAAAGTTTTGAGCCAGTTCAGGGTGTCCCTTGACTGTCAGCATACCGGTAACAAATATTCGCAAGGAATTTACAAAGATAGAAAGGGGCGGTACTATAGCCAATAGGATTGCCCTCCTACCCCATCCTTTACAGAAAAAATATCCTACAAGAAGAGACATAAGAAGTAACGGCATGAGAAACCGCAACCCGCTGCAGGCATCTACTACCTGTAACTGGGAAATCCCAAGGTCAATAATATTGCCATTCTGAAAAACGCTAACATTAAAAACTCTCAACATAATGATAGACAATGTGCTGGCTACTATCTTTAATTTAAAGGTAAGCAATCGATTAACAAAAGGAGGAAGGGGCACGATGAAAAAAAGTATGAGAAGCGGAAACAGCAAAAGCCTGACTCTCATTCCATAAATCGTAATAAACATTCCAACAAGGCAACCCCAGATTCCTACATATACTATAGTTATAACAGAACCAAGTTCCCCTATTATAATCAGAGTTATTGATAAAAATGTTGGGAAAACCCCCAAAGGACTCCATGAAAATTGGTGGAATCGTAAATATTTTCTTTCCTCCCAACATAGGTATAAAAAAATAGGAATAATTAGGTAACAATAATTATTATCGCCCTTGGACCAGTGAATTGAGAGCTTCTGGAAAGTATTATAATATCCTATGATAAAAAATGTGAGCATTGACACGGGAAATATAAAATTTAAGATATTATTTTTTTTTAATTTAATTGGAGCCATCATTTGTATTCCGAAGATAATTTGTTTATCACAATTTTGTTGTATTAACTTAGCGTTGAATTAAATGTAATATTAGTCTTATCACTCACAATTATACCAGGAGTCTGGGCTACTGTTTGATAGAGATCGAACGTTTGCTGTGCTATGAGATCCCAATTAAATTCCGTTTCAAGCCGACGTTTTTTCTCCAATAGTATTTCTGGAGAGTTCAAATGAGATAAATTCATAAGAAAATTATTCAGTTTTTTGGATAAAATTTTAATATCCCCAACAGGAAAAGTTTCTTCGGGTAAAGCGACCTCCCTGTTAGCCGGAATATCACTGACCAATATAGGTAAATTATAACTTATTGCTTCCAGGGCGACAATGGGGAGACCTTCATGGTAAGATGGAAGGACAAAAAGTCCTGCATTTGAATATAACTCTTTCAGGGCTTTTCCTTTTTGGTAACCGGTCATTATAATACCGTCAATCTTATCAGCTCTTTTTTTCAGGTTAATACTATAACGATCCTCATGATCAGCATCACCGACAATGACTAATTTCCAACCTGTATCCAGCTTTGCAAATGCCCCCATCAGATCATGGAACCCTTTTTCAGGAACCAATCGGCCAACAGATAGGAAATAATGTCCCGGTTCGAGATTAAAATCAGACAGTGTAGCTCCAGCAGGTTCTAATTCAGGAATATTGACTCCATTTGGAATATATATAGAAATAGCCCCATACTTTTCAAACAGCATGTTTCTTATGTGATTTGATACAGCAATTACCTGATAGGCATGTCTTGCACCTATTTTCTCGCCAAGCCGCAACATACCCTTTGCGATTCTTCCCCACTTTTGTCGATCGTAATCCGGCCCGTGATTTGTTACAACTATTCGGAACCCCAACCTTTTACCTGCATATGCCAGCAATGATGGTCCAATGGCATGAATATGAAGAATATCATAATCTTTACGGTGTTTGCTTAACCAGAAGATTCCAAAAGCAGTATGGCAGATAGCCTCAAGACTTTTTATCTTTGGAGCCCAAAGGGGAATGATTTTAACGCCATTATACCTATAAGGGTAAGCTCTAACATAGCCTTTTCGTGCAAGTACTTTAATATCACAATCATATTTTGTTAAGCGCGGATATAATTCCTGGCAATGTTTTTCCACACCTCCTTGTACCTCAGGAAACCCTCGCAAGCCAAGGACTGCGATATGTAATATTTTTGAGTTATTTCTTTTTAAATTCATTTTTTATTATAATTCACAACTTACCGTGGACAAATGAAATTCCTTCCTTTTGCTTTTGATTATATGCCATTTATTTTTTACTATCCATCTTATCGGAATCAGGATTCGTTTCTTCATCGCCGGAGATGCAGATCCGATCATCCAGCATTGTTTCTTACAGTTTTTTACCCTGTCCCTCACCTCATCAGCCTTTTTGCTATTCCAAATCTCATCAAAGGTCTGGTCATTGAGGTTACCCATTACCATCGGCTCATCCGACCCATTGCATGGCATAATATTACCGTATGGATCTATAAAGAATACATCGCTTCCAACTTCACAGGGTAAAGGTCTGTCGCCGCCTGTTACTTTATTCGCAAGTCCCATGTTAAAATAGGCCCGAAACCAGTTTTTAGGTCTTTTAGTCTTTAATAATTCGGCTGAAATTTTTTTGAATTCTCCAGCAACCATTTCAGGATCTTCGTATCTATTATCATCTTTATGAAAATAATATGAATTATGGATGGTAGCTGTTGCAAATTCAACATCCATGGCACTAGCCAGGCGGTATAGTTCGATCATATCTTTTGCGTTCCGATCAGACACCGTAATGCCAAAGCCAATATCTCTTAATCCCATACTATGGAGGCTGATTAAGGTTCTCAGTCCATGGTCAAATCCGTTCTTAATTCCTCTTAATTCATCATTGGCAGCAGGTAGGCCCTCAATAGAGATGCGCACCCCAATTTTATTTCTAAATTGTTCAGCTATTTTTACTATTTCATCAGTGAAATAACCATTTGTACTTATAACTAATCTTCTTGTTTTTTTTATCGCAGCTTGAATAATTTTATCAAGATCTTTCCTGATGAAAGGCTCGCCTCCAGTTATGTTTATAAACTTCAGTTTGTCAGGCATTTTGTTAATTAGATCAGGAGAAAACTCCTTCTCTTTTTTGCTGGGATGTTTCCATGTGTTACACATATAGCATTTTGCATTACAACGGTAGGTTACAATTAGACAGGCTTCCATACGAGCTACCTCAAATTTAACTAAAGAATAATAAAGACAAAAACATCATTGGCCGCTTTGGTTTAATTAAAAAAGCTGTTAATAGGTAAAACGCCTTATAATTGAAGATGCGATATTATGTGTTCTATTCAAATTGAATAACAAGGCGAAAGACAACTTAAAAGGCAGGGATAATAAACTTAACAAAATTTCTAAAATACTCGGGTCTGTTTTATCAATGGAGTAGCCATATTTTTTCATCAAAGAAGCGTTAATTTTCTGGCACCAATATGTCTCTGATTTGCTGAGTTTATTCTTCCACTGGCACAGCACATCAGGATTTAAACCTCTTCTATTTTCGTTATCCATTATATTAGAGGAACCGGATTGCCCGACATTTAACATATTCTCATCAAATTGTATCCCGAGAAAAGAACAAATTGCTTGAATCTTTTCATGTGGTTGTATAACTAAATCCTCAAACCTGAGCGTAAACACCTGATGATTATTCTCAAATAATGAGCCTGTCTGAACTGCTGCTTTCCATAATTGACTCACAATTATTGGATGATAGTTAAACCAGGTGCGTATGGTCTCGCGAAGTGGAACCTCCTGTCCTAAAAATCTACGTTTCCATTTACCTTTCTGAGAATTAAGTATGTCTCGAGGATCACGTATCATATTGACAATTCGTGCACCAGGAATAAGTCTGAGTATTTCACGGATGTAGAAAACATTACGTGGCGTTTGTTCACAAGGAAGTTTTTTATTGTTCTTATTAGTTTCATATGTCAGAAATGTGCTGTATACTTTAGACATGGCAAGCTCTCTATCCGCAAGCTCTTTAAGCATGCTTCTGGATTCAGCCAAATACTTTGCAGGATTTTTATAATACAGATATCTTTCTCTTTGTATGGCTATAAGTTTGGCGCCTAAATTTTCGGCATCGGGACGTGAAAGATTTTTTTTCTCATTCGTTTCAGTCCATAGCTGTTCAAAAAAATGTAGTTCATTTAAAGCATATATATATGGACTTGCGCCCAGCATTCTCGCCATTAAAGTTGTACCACTTCGGCTGTTACCAACAATAAATATGGGCTGAAAAATATTTGATGTCATATTGAATTAAAAGCAAATTAATTAAGAGTGATATTTTATTAATTATTGCCTAATAAGTATTCGTATAAATTAGTGAGACGTTCAAAATGTCTTTCTAATGAATATTTTTCTTCTACAATCGCTCTGCCTAATTTTCCCATTTTTTTGCGCAGGTTGGGTTCTGCAATCAATTTCTCCATTTTACTTGTCAGTTCTGCAATATTCCCCATTTCAAATAGGAATCCAGACTTTCCATCCTCTATTTGTTCGGGAATACCACCAATTCTGGCACCGATAACAGCTTTTCCTAAGGCCATTGCCTCAAGCACAACCATTGAACAGTTTTCATACCATTCTGAGGGAACAGCGATAAAAGATGCGCTGTTTATCAGTGAAATAAGTTCCTCACCTGATTTATAACCTAAAAACTCAACATTCTTTAATCGTGATTTTATTTCTTCTTCCAACGAACCAGTACCTACAATTTTGAGTGTCATTCCGTTTTTGATTCTGGAATGTGCCTCAAGAAGGGTTTTAATTCCTTTCTCATTTGATAGCCTACCGAAGTAGAGAATATAATCTTCATCGTTGTACATGGGTGTAAGACGGTTTATATCAACACCATTTGGAATCACGGATATCCGACGATAAGGAACTCGATATCGTGAAACCAATTCCGCATAAAATCGGCTTGGTGAGATAAAATGATCTACCTGATCATAACTACCTTTCCATCTATGCCAGTATGCCTCAGCGGAGAAGAGCAAACTCTTAAAAAGAGAATCCTGGCATCTGGTTGTTATTACTTTATAAAAATATCTTCCCTTGCAGGCAGAACATATTTTGTCATGGCTCAACATAAGGTAGGTCGGACATACCAGTTTTGCATCGTGTAGAGTTAAAATTATTTTGACGCCGGCAGACTTTAGAACGGGAATAATAGATGGTGTAAGTTGATGGTAAATGTTATGTAAATGGGCAATCTGAGGGCTGTACCTTGAAATTAATTCTGAAATTTTTGACACAGCCATCCGGGAGTGTATGAAATTATTGGATTTTCTGATTTTATCAGCGAAATTACCGGATTGTTTATAGTCAATACGGGGGACGAAGTGCTGGCTGTATTTCGATGGAATATTTTTTTCATCGTGCATGGAAAAATCGACAACTGAATGCCCAGAATTTTTCATAGAATTTCTTTCTTGAAAAAAAACTTGCTCTGAACCGCCTCTTAAGTAAAAAAATTTGTTAACAAAAAGGATTCTCATATCCCAAGATCATAACCTTTTTTAGAAGCCACTTTTCGAGTAATTTGCTCGATAATGAAAATATCCTTTGTTGACAGCCTTTTCTTATATTTAAAATTTTGGTTAAATAGACTGCCAAGAGAGGTTACATAACGGTGGGCTCTCTTAGAATCAGGCAGGTGAAAAGTCTGAAAAATAGTTGACAATGATTCATGTGGCTTTTCGATAAAATCTTCATATCGAATTTCAATGTATCTGGATGGAATCAAGAGTTTTTTTTCAACGTCGGTCAGTTCTACAACACGTTTCCATTGAACTGCCCCAAGTGCAACCGGTGAATTAGCGTATTTTTTCCATTGATCTATATCTTCCTCCGACAAACCGTTCTGCCACCATGGACGCTGGTAGCCGCCGGAGTTTTTCCAGAAATTAACATTGAGCAGAGAATTTACAACCGCTCTTGGATCCCGAATTATGTTGATAAAAAACGCCTCGGGAAAAACATTCAATAAGAAATAAATTCTTGATGGCCCAGTGAGTTTGGCGAAGAAACGCTTTTTATTCTGTAGAAGGAGGATTTTCTTAACATACCTTTTAACCCTTTCAGATTCATATGCCGCAGGTTTTTTGTCAATAAGATAATCAAATGAAAAACGTTTTCCAAAAAACAATTCCCAGACCGAAAACGCTTCAATAGAGTAGGGAAGAAACCTTTTAAATGTGGGAAAAAATCCTTGTTCTTGCTTTTTTTTGCCTCTTATATAAAGGCCGATCAGAGGCATATCAGCAAATCTGTTAAGAATAGAAAGAGCGGGTAAATGCGGAAACTGGTTTAAATAATTTGAAAACCACCCGAGATTTTCATGTAAAGATATCGCCTCGGAAAGAACGCTTGTCCCGCTTCGAGGCATACCAATCATAAAAATTGGCTTATCATTACTAATATCTTGCACAAATAGCTCTTTTTAATCTACTAAACGTTAATCTCAAATAAAAATATGAACATTATCATAAAACTATTAATTTTATGATGTCGCATCAATTTCTTTTATTTCATTTATAAATTTTACTCTATCATATAGCATCATTCTCGATTCATTAAAAGCCATTGTTATGAAAATGACATATGGCATTGTTCCATGCATTATACCATTCGTCAGGCTATTGCAAAGTATTGAAAAAATAATAAGCAAATTCAAATATACAAAATTGTCTTGCCAGTCAATGCGGTTAAACCTGGTAACATGTGATAGAAAAATCAGTAAATAAAGTAGATAGCCTAAAGCTCCACCATAAACCAGCCACTCTATATGGAAGTTGTGATACGTTTGCAGGCCTTCCTGTTTAAAAAGCCCTTCTCCGGAGAGCCACGTCCTTCGAAATCTTTCAATACCCTCCTTGTAAGACAAAGCTCTTCCGTATAGGGACAGCATCAGATGTGTTTTGTCAAAGATTCGTTTCTCTGTTTTAATGATGCCCTGTTTTTCTGAAAAAAAGTGTGTATCAAATTTAGGTTTAAATAGATCGGCGTTATAAGAAACTAAAAGCGTTATTATAAAGGTTAGAATAAAAAATACTGAATAAAGCAGCACGGATTTGTGTTTCTTTATTATATAAAACAACAGGGGGCTAAGCAAAACAATAAGAAAAAGCATTCTGGAGAAGGTCACGATAAATCCAACGATAGTTATTAAAAGGGCTATAAACCAAAAAGGTTTTTTATACCAACCCAAATAAAATATGTAATAAATAGGTACAATCAATAAAGAGGCAGCCCCAATAGCGAATAATCCAAAGGGTTCTGCTCTTTGGTAGGAGCTTAAATAGTTAAAAAAGGCCGTAATTCCTAATATAGTTATACCAAATAAAAAGAAACCTATCGTTTGATGATACTCAGTATCATTTGAAATCATTACCCGTATCACGAAGTAGGATACCACCGGAATAAATATAAAATTAAAGGCCAGATATCCGCTTTCTATCAAGTTGTCTGAAAGAATTGTAGAAATAAGGAAGGCAATAGAAACAAGAAGAATAAACAAATCTGTAAAAGTAAATTTAATACTATACTTGCTTATGATAATTTTTATTAATGATGCGATGAATAGTAAAACCATTCCTATGGTGTAAATATTGAATGTGATGAGACCGACTTCAAACTTTGGCAGGCTTTTGGAAAAAGGGAGGCATGACAAAATGATGCAGAAAGATCCAAATGGATCGATAAGGTATATTATTAAAAAAAGAATAGCATTAAATAGAACCAAATATTGTAACAAACTCCCTCTGTTCGAAACACTTGATTCAGTAACGACAAAATATTCAAACGTTAAAATTAAAGCAAATAGTCCAAAGAGAAATATGGTTTTTTTCAATTAAAAACCCTCTACTTTTTTAAAATGAGTATCCTTATTTAAATCATGTCAATATGAACAATGGCCTGCTTGCATGTTTTCGAACTTATTAAATTCATTTATCAATTGAGCTGATTTGTTTAAATTAACCGATGAGCTTATCATACTGGTTTTCAACCAGATCACATATTTTTGAATATTCTCTTTTTTTTTCAACGTATGTTCTGCCCTTTTCCCCCATGGTTTTCGCCAGAGTCGGGTTTTGTAACAGATAAATTATAGCATTAGCAAATTCTTTTTCCTGATACGGAACACAAATTCCGCCACCGCTTTCGGAAATAACAAGCTTTTGTTCGGGATGATCGTTGGCTACAACAGGTTTTCCCATGGCCATGTATTCCCCAAGCTTTGTTGGAGATGTCGAATTTAGGATCGGGGTTGGGTAAAAGGGTGAAACACAAACATCCGCTTTTTTAACGTATTCCCAAGCCTTATCCATAGGTACAAAGTCTGTAAAAACAACTGATCGTTCAATTCCAAGTTTTTCGACCTCTTTTTTTAAAAAAGCCAAGTCGGCCTGATCGTGACTTCCCCCTATCATATAAAGTCTAGCTTTTGATTCATACTTAAGAACATAATCGAAGACTCTAATTAGAAAGTCTATCCTCCTTAAACGTATCATTGTACCTAAATAAAGCACAACTTTCTCATCCTTTCGCTTTTCAAAACTCGTTGCTTTAGAATTATATGGCACCATATTTAAGGAAACTCCCATTGGAACCGGTGTTAGCTTCTGTTCAGGAATTCCCATAGCCATTACATCTTTTTTCATTTGATTACTCTGCACGAATATTTTATCAGCAAGCGGCATGATAACACGGTAAAGTAAATGTTTTAAAATGTAACCTCTAATTTTATAGTAGAAAGGATAGCGGGTTTTGCCAGTATTTGCTTTATAAATAGATGCTTCTGCAAAAGGGTAGGATAGCCAGTAAACAAATTCACACTTATACAATCTTGATATGATGATGCCCAATAGAGCTGAGATGAATTTGTCCTTAACCTGAATAAAATCATATCTGTTTTTTCTTACAAGCTGAAACATCTTAAGGTCATTTAAAATATCGAGAACATGTTTTCTGATTTTATTCAGGACTGATGAACCTAAGTCCGTAGCGCCAACCCATGCTTGACTACCGCACCATATTGTATTAAAAGAAGTTGAACATGCTTTCTCCGATTGAAGGAGCCAATGGATTGTGTGACCTCTTTGTACCATTTCTTTGCCGAATAGAATTTTTAAATCAACTCGAAAAGGTGGAAACTTATCTGATGTAAGGAAAATAAACTTCATGACGAATATGGGATTAAAGTAAATGTGCTTAAATTATTGTTGCCATATTTCCAAATTTTTTCCTAAAATGGTTTCAAGACTTTTAATATCATTTTCATATTCATATAAGAGTCTTTTGTAAATATTTATCGGAATTTTAATTTTTTTAAGATTATTGTCGGATATTTTCTTTTTAATTTCTTTACGAAAATTCTCTGGCAACATGTATTTAAGATAGCGTTTAAAAATGTTATTACGATTCAGAAAATTATGTAAAAATTTATTTTTTGGTAATCCAGAAATATTATGCTTAACAGATAAATCTGGACAAAAAGAATACTCTACATTTAAAAAAGTAAAGACTTCTTCCATTATATTTTTAGTATTCTGAATAAAGTCTTCAAAAATAATAACGTAGACATTTTTCGAGCCGAAACATTCTAAATAGTATTTTACTTGTTGATAATAAAAACCCAGAGATTTATAAAGCCAAAAAAATTCCCAATTAGCATTTTTCCTCTTTTTTTCTTCACGTAATGCTTTATTAAAAGGCAAAGTTTCTCGACCATCCTTTATCATATGCATATACGCAGAAAATGCTCTATCTGCTGGGTTTCTCAAAATAATGATGATCTTAGAATCGGAATTATATAATTTTATTCTTTCTGCTGATTTATAAAAATAGAGATAATCTACAGATGCTTCCCCTTTGGCACGTGCATTGCTTGCTGAAGCAAATAACCGTTCGTATTCCTCTAAATTCTTAATAACTCTTTTATCCACTATTTTATCACCAGGGCCTCTATGTGGAAATATATTATCTTGCAAAGAAAAAAACTTTGGTTCTTTTGTTTCTGGAATAAATATATCTGGGTGTTGTGATAGATAATTAGCTAAAGAAGTAGTGCCACTTTTTGCTGCACCTATAATAAAAAAATTTGGTCTTGTATTAATCATAATAGATATAAAGAGTTATAACAAATTCAATAAATATCGGCCGATCAATGTTATCCAGTTTCCTCAAATAGCAAGCGGTAGTACTTACCCAGTTTTTTTTATGGATTCTCCAACATAGGCATAAGCCGCGAAGTGTATAACAGATTCAGGGTTGTATTTTTTGATCACTGCGTCCAATCTTTGCCGATCCGTAAGGTCTCCAACTTCCAGAGGCCCCCATTTGGCTGCCCAGCGATGCCCATAAACCAGGTTATCATATGTTATTGGCGTATATCCTGCCCGGGCAAGCGTTTTGCAAGTATGTGAACCGATGTATCCGGCACCACCGGTTACCAGAATATGTGATGACGATTTTCCAAAGAAAGTTCCCATGTCATCCATTAGTGATAATGTTAAAGGTCAATCCCAATCAGGATGAAGTCGCGACACAACAATAATATAATATTTCTAATAGGATAGATTCTTTAAAACTATTAGGTGCCACTTTTAAATAAAGTTAGTAAGTTTTTGCTCATGTAATTATCAATAAACAAATAATAGGTAATGTATAGGCAAGTTGAAATTATTGTAGCTGCTGATATTAAAAACAAATTCTCATAAAATATCTTGGCACCCAGGACAGGCGCAATAAACACTACAGCTTTAAGCAGATATGGTAACATAATGCGTGTTGTTTCATTGATTTTAATGTCCACCCGCAATAATAGCCAGTATATTTTAAAAATCATTATGATCATACTAACGGATGAATAAATGGCTATGCAAAGAAGAGCATTTCCAATCTTGCCAAAGGTGATGAACACAATAAGACTGCAAAGAAAAAATCCGAGGTTAAAGAAAAGCATCTCTTTTTGCTTGATCAGTATATCAAAAAATGAATTTAAGGGGCGCACGATAAAATCGAAAATGAATAGGGGAAGTAACAACAGTGCATAAAAGCCAGCTATCTTCCATTTCTCACCAAAAACCAATACAAAAGACTCTTGTGCAAAAATCCCAAATAACAACATTGGAAAAATAATTATCAGACAAAGAAAGTGTACAAGGCGGATTGACACTTCTGATATATCCTTTCCTTCTCTGTGAAGTTCCGATGTCTTCTGGAAAAAGCTGCGTGATATTGCTTCCCCAACAAGGTTAAGGGGTTCCATCAGGACCCTTCGTGTTAAAGCAAAATACCCGACCACTATTGGGTTAAAATAAAAACCAAGCAGAATGACAGGCATATGGACAGTAGCCTGGTATATCAGTTCGGACCAGGAGTATTTTGGAAATTCTCTAAATTTTAAGCTATTTTCCATTATCTTTTTGATAGTGTTCAATGAGAAAATATCGAAAAAATGACGCTTACCCTTGAGGAGCATCATTCCCATAATTGTGAAAAGAATTCCAGTATATCTGCCTATAATCAGTCCGAAAGGCCCTAACAAGCCCTTAAGTCCGATTCCAATTGTGAAAGTCCTATCACCGATTGCACCAAAAATAAGGGAAGCAGACATATTTTTGAATGCTTGGACGCGTAAATGCCAGGAATTAACAATCATGAGCATACCGCGCAGAAAAATTCCAATAGGAATAAAATAAATAACAAGACGTACATCGCTTATATTTAGGAGTGTGGCCAGTTTTTTCCCCCAGCAAACAGCTGCTACAAAGGAAATTAACGAGAAAAATATTACCAGGAGTAATCCAAGCAGAGCTAAAGAGTCTGCGTCTTCTTCATCTTTAGGGAGTTGAATCGCCACATTATATCGAAGATGGGACACAGATGATATCACCATCACTATAGCAAGTATCGTTGCAAATAACCCAAACGATTCAGGCGGATATAGTCTTGTAACAATAGGAATCAATGAAATTCGAATTGCCTGTGACAAGATATTGCCTGATGCTAACGTAAAAGTATTTTTGAGAAAACCGCTTTTCTTTTTTTCTTTTAACAAAATTGTTTTTTTATGAGATGTCAGTCGCAGTCGGTTCAAAATTGAGTGGCATTGTTCATAAGTTGCGGCATCATAATGAGCCATTGACTCTGAATATGGCATTCATCTTCCGATTCCCATATATTTAAATCCAAGATCTGTCAACTCTTTTGGGTTATAGATGTTTCTGCCGTCAACGATTATGGGATTTTTCAAAAGGATCTTTACCGCCCTCATATCAAGGTTTCTGAATTCATTCCATTCGGTAGCAACCACCAATGCATCACAATCGCGGATTGTTTCGTATGGATTCTCAAAGAACTTGACATCGTTCAAAACATTCTTTGCATTTTCAATTGCAACCGGATCACATGCATGAATTTTTGCACCCAGATTCTGCAGTTCTTCTATAATTTTTATTGAAGGCGCTTCTCTTATATCGTCGGTTTTCGGCTTAAACGAAATGCCCCAAACAGCGATAGAACTGCCATTTATTGTTAATACGGATTTCAGTTTTTCTATGATAATCTTTTTCTGTTTTTCATTTATCCTGTCAACAGCTTCAAACAGATCAGAATCACAATCATGTTGTTTAAATGTGGCAATAAGAGCCTTCATATCTTTTGGAAAGCAGCTACCACCATAACCAACACCTGCCTGCAAAAACCGGGACCCGATCCTGTCATCAAGCCCCATACCCCTTGAAACATCTTTGATATCCGCGCCTGTTTTTTCACACAGATAAGAAAGCTGGTTCATAAAGCTGATACGGGTCGCCAGCATTGCATTGCTTGCGTATTTGATAATTTCCGCGCTCCTTATGTCCGTGATCATTATCGGCCTGTCCGCTCTCGCTCTCGACCGGTAAAGGGAAGTCATAATTTCTTCAGCTTTTTTGCTGTTCGTACCGATTATAATTCTATCCGGATTTTCAAAATCTTTTACAGCAGCCCCTTCCCGAAGAAATTCAGGGTTAGAAATAACATCAAATTCAACTTTTTTCTGCTGGTTTTCCTTTATTATCTTTTGCACAAGATCGGCGGTTCCCACAGGCACTGTGCTTTTGTTAACAACAAGCTTGTAATCCTCCATATACCGGCCTATGGCTTTTGCAACTTCCTTAACCGCAGTTAGATCAGCCTCCTGATGCTCATTGGTCGGCGTGTTAACGCAGATAAATATTATCTCAGATTCCTGTACCGCTTTTGCGGCATCTGTGGTAAATTTTAGTCTGTTTGTTTTAAGATTTCTTTTGTATATCTCTTCCAGGCCGGGTTCATATATGGGCATTCCCCCATTGGCCATCAGATCTATCTTTGCCCTGTCAATATCGAAGCAGATTACATCGTTCCCAAGGTTTGCAAACCCGGTTCCGGTTACCAGCCCAACATATCCTGTCCCCGCAATGGTTAGTTTCATTTATACTCCTCTACCCCGGACAAGCCGGAAAAGTGACTAAAGTGAACTAAAGTTTGAAGTGCCTAAAGTTAAGGCGTCGCTCCCGCCTGCCATTGCAAGGCACGAGCGGGCAGGTCGCTCCATCTATTCATATAAAATTTGGCAGAATTCCAAAACTTTAGGCATTTTAGATCACTTTAGATCACTTCACACTTTTTCAAGTTTTGAAATATTTTGCCACAAAAAAAACTATTCATAACCATAATACTCCTTAAACCATTCCACAAAACGTCTGATACCCGTATCAATGGAAGTGCTGGGCTTAAAATTTACATCTTTAATCAAATCATCAATATCAGCATATGTTGCGACTACGTCTCCCGGCTGAAGATCAAGAAATTCTTTTTTCGCGTCACGCCCGAGTACTTTTTCAATGATTGATATAAACTCCATGAGTTCAACCGGATTATTGTTTCCGATGTTGTAAATTTTATATCTGGTATATGATGTTCCGGGATCCGGGTCATTTCCGCTCCATGTCGGGTTCTGTTCGGGAATTCTGCCCATTACCCTCACAACCCCTTCTATGATATCGTCGATATAGGTAAAATCCCGTTGCATTTTGCCGTGATTGAATACTTTGATAGGGCTGTGTTCCAGAATAGCCCTGGTAAATAGAAACAGCGCCATATCCGGTCGTCCCCATGGGCCGTATACCGTAAAAAACCTGAGCCCCGTGCAGGCAAGCCCGAACAGATGACTGTACGTGTGGGCCATAAGTTCATTTGCTTTTTTTGAAGCCGCATACAAAGACACGGGATGATCAACATTGTGGTGAACGGAAAAAGGCATCTTTGTGTTGGCGCCGTAAACAGAGCTGGAAGAAGCAAAAACCAGATGCCGGATATGGCCATGCCTGCAACATTCAAGGAGATTAACAAAACCCACAATGTTCGCGTCCACATAGGCTTGGGGATTTTCCAGTGAATACCTGACACCGGCCTGGGCCGCAAGATTTACCACAACATCAAACTGACTGCTTTTAAAAATATTCTCCAAGCGCTCTTTGTCAGCAATGTCTATTTTAACAAAAGAAAATCTCTCAAAAGGCATCAATCTTTCAAGGCGGTCTGTTTTAAGATTGACATCATAATATGAATTCAGATTATCTATACCGGTTACCGTATAGCCGTCTTCTAAAAGGCGCTTAGCGAGGTGATATCCGATAAAGCCGGCGGCGCCGGTGACCAGGACGTTATTAAATTTAAATTTCATTTTTTTATAATAGGACACAGATAAAAAAGTTTGAAGTGACTAAAGTGATCTAAAGTGATCTAAAGTGACTAAAGTTTTGGTATTCTGCCAATTTTATTTACTTTTACCAATAGAGGTAAATATTGCAAGCAATTCGCTACATTCATCGTACTCGGGTTTTACCTTTTTCCAAGATAACCACTCGACCTCTACAATAATTTCTAACCAATATTGTGTTTCGCTTGACTCACTTTCACAAATCTTAATCTTATTTTTAAAATCAGCTCTGCTTCTGCCTCTGTTAGCTTCGCGGTAATTTGCACCCACAGAGGTGCCCGCTTTTGTAATCTGATTTCTAACAACTCTGCCTTCCGGTGTATTGGGCAACGTTGCGGATAACCTGATTATTTTTACAGCGAATTTCCTGGTTTGTCTTTATAGTTCTTTTGAAAACTCTTTGTTGTCCACGTTTTTAATTTTACCATACCGAAACAGGATTATACAACTTTAGATCACTTCACACTTTAGGCACTTTTGGATCTGTGTCCAATTTTAAGTGTTCATTCGTGGTTAAATAATATTCAAATGTTTCTTCTATGCCTTTTTCAAATGAATATTCCGGCTTAAATCCAAGGGTTTTTTCGGCATAGTCAATACTTGCGACAGACTCCATTATGTCTCCGGCCCTTGGCGGTTCATATTCAGGTTCATTGTTAAAGCCAGCCAAATGACCGATCCTCTCCCACAGACGGTTAATGCGAACAAATCTGCCGGTACCCACGTTGAATTTTTTTCCACTCGCCTTATCTGTATGTGCTGCCAGCAGATTAAACCTGATAACATCTTTTACAAAAACGAAATCTCTGAACTGATTTCCATCCCCGTATATAACCGGAGCTTTTTTAGAGCAAGCTTTGTTCATAAAAATTGAGATGACGCCGGAATAAGGAGACGACGGGTCCTGTCTTGGCCCGTAAACATTGAAATAGCGAAGACTGACAGTTTCGAGCCCATAGAGGTCAAGATAAAGGCGGGCATACAATTCTCCGGAAAGCTTTTGAACCGCATAAGGGCTCTGTGGTTTCGGCTTCATATTTTCATGCTTCGGAAGAGCCGGATCATCACCATAAACCGCACTTGAACTGGCAAGAACAACCCGTTTCACATTATTCTTTCGAGCGGCCTCAAGAACAAAAAGCGTCCCCATCTCGTTTACCATGGCCGAATCAACAGGATTATCCACGGTCCGAGGCACAGAAACCACGGCCGCCTGGTGAAATATAACGTCGCAGTCTCTTGCTGCTTTTTCTACTGTTTCCCGATCACGAATATCGGCTTTACAAAATGTAATACAGTCCTTGATATGACTTAGGTTGGAAAGACGGCCTGTTGTAAGGTTGTCAAGCACCGCCACTTCGCATCCTTCAGACAGCAAGCCGTCGACAAGGTGAGAGCCGATAAACCCTGCTCCACCGGTAACAAGTGCTTTTTTAAATTTTAAATCCATTGCAAATTATTGACACTAAGTGCTCTAATTCATAAATACGATGACGTATTTTTATGTGGACACTATTCCGTATAAGGTGAAGTCCAAAAGTTTGAAGTTTGCATAAATAGAATGAATAAACCAAGTTATACATGACTTTCGGCCATTTGAAAACTTATTTGATTTAACTTAAGACAACTGCTTCTCGAAAGAAAACTCCATTCTTTTGCCTTGGGGTCCAATGACATGCAAGGCATTTATCTTTTCAATTGCCGCTGAGAGTTTCTCCATCATCAATTTGTCTT
>Ga0208648_1001261_pt1 | contig 21507 bp, 34 predicted proteins | sample AntAceMetag02UKL_FD_184772 | JGI IMG/M metagenome (GOLD analysis project Ga0208648, IMG submission 184772) | Saline lake microbial communities from Ace Lake, Antarctica - Antarctic Ace Lake Metagenome 02UKL (SPAdes) (version 2) | ecosystem: Environmental > Aquatic > Non-marine Saline and...
ATAATATATAAATTTATAAATAAAAATTTTAAAAAACCAAACAAAAATCAAAAAATCATTTTTAAATTTTTCCATATGAAACGGTAGGGTCACACTTTTTATTAAAATAATTATACCTTTAAATATAAAAAAAGTTTACTTTACTACTATTTATTAATAAAAATATTAAAGAAAGGTTTATAAATAATTTATATTTAAAAATACAATGGATAAAAGACCATTCAAGGCATTATTGGGAAAACAGGTAGTTACAAAAGAAGGAAAAAAACTTGGGATAGTAAAAGATATAACCTTTGAGGCAAGAACAGGAGAATTAATACATATTGTTTTACAAAATTTAACAGTTTACACTTCAAATTTATCGCTAGAGAGAACAAAAAACAAAGAAGCATTAATTCCTTATAATGCAGTAATCGCGGTAGGGGATTTTATTGTGGTATCTGAAGAAGATTTACTATAGTAAAACTTATAAACTAATTTTATCAAACTTTAATATGACAAACCTAAGATTAATTGGCGCAAAATTAACGAAAATTAACGCAGAAAGAAATCCTGAATTTAGTGGCAAATTAGAAATAAAAACAAATATTAAAGTTAATTCTTTAGAAAAAATTAAAGATACAAAAGATACTATAAAAGTATTATATGATTTTGAAATAGATTATGGAGAGCTGGGAAAAATTTTAATAGAGGGAATTTTATTTTTATCAAGCGATGCAAAAACAATTAAAGAATTATTAAAAATTCAAAAAGATAAAAAGTATAATTCTCCGGAATATATCACAATAACAAATTTAATTATACAAAAAGCATCAATTAAAGCATTTGAAATAGAAGAAGAATTAAGTCTACCAATCCATATCAAGCTCCCAGCGCTTTCTGTCAAAGATCAATAAACAGTTAATTTAAATATAGCTTTTTAATTATATAATTGTGCCCATATCGCATAAAGGTATTGCACGCGGCTCGAACCCGCGGTCTTTCGGGACATCCCCGTTCGATTCGGGGTATGGGCGTCAATCTTCAAAAAATCCAAAAACATTTAAAACAAAACCATATATTAATTATATGCCAAAAATATCTGAACAAAAAATAGAAAAAATATCTGAACAGATTTTATATTATTTATATTCCATCTTTCCCAAGCAAGTTTTTACGTCAGACATTGCAAGAGAAACAGCAAGGGACGAAGAATTTACCAAGTATTTATTAAAAGAATTAGAAAAAAAAGAATTAGTTATAAAAATTAATAAAAATCCACAAGGCTTTCAATATTCTCGAAGATTAAGATGGAGAATTTCAAACAAAGCCCATAAAATATACAAAAGGCACCAATAGCCCATTTTAAAATTATACTAAAATATATTTCAAAAAACAACTATAATTATAAAGCAAAATACACTTCCAGTATAATGGATCCAATAAAAGAGGCCTTTTTAAAAATCAAAGAAGACATTTTATTTTTGAAAGAAGAGATTTCACAACTTAAACTTCAAGTAAAAAATGCACAAATAACACCAACGCATAATACCCTTCCAACACACCAACACACCAACACACCAACACCTTTTCAAGCAATTCCAACACATAAACACCGGGTAGAGACCCCATATGCCCCAAATATTGATAGTTCCATAGGAAATAATGGGGTTCCAACAGACAAACAGACAAACAGACAAACATTCCAACAGACACACTTCATACCTAATTCAGACTTTGAACAAGCAAGCAATATATTATCTTCACTTGATGACATCAAAAAAGGAATTCGCTTTAAGTTTAAGCGCTTAACCCCCCAGGAAATGCTTGTTTTTAGCGTATTATATGGATTAGAGGAACAGAAAATTAAAGAAATCACCTATCGCACTCTCGCAACACAAATTAGGCTTAGTGAGTCCTCTATAAGAGATTATATTAATAAACTAATCAATAAGGGCATACCAATAGAAAAAATAAGACAAAACAACAAAACAATCATGCTAAAAATCTCTCAAGATCTCAAAAAGGTAGTTACTTTAGCTACAATTCAGAACCTCAGGAGCTTGTAGGCCCATGAAATACTCGTTAGAGTGTTACTTTAGCTACAATTTAGACATTAAAAGAATTACAAAATTTAATATTTCAACAAAAGATTTAAATAGTTATTCGGATATTAGTATAAATGGAAGAGATATCTAGAGACTGGCTAATTGGATTTATAGAAGCCGAGGGAAATTTTAATGTTGCATTATCAAAAAACTATAAAAAACGGAATCCCACTTATCTTTTTGAATATTATCCCATCTTACAATTTAGAATTTTCCTACATGGAGAGGATGAACCCGTGTTAAAAAAAATAAAAGACTTCCTTGGCATCGGTAAAATTTACAAGAAGAACTGTGAATATGCCAGAAAAAAAGGCATAAATACGCATGACCAAAGTTGTTATTATATTACCTCATCTAAAGAATTAAATTTTTTAAATAATTTTTTAAAAGATGGACAGTTTCACACAAGGAAAGAAGCAGATAAAAACGCATTTTTTGAAATATTAAATATCAAATTAAACAAAGAACACCTTAAGAGAGAAGGCTATAATAAAGTTATTTTTCTTGCTAATAATATGAATTCCAAACGCAGATTAACAAAATAAATTTTCGGTTCACCGAATAACTAGTTTAATTTTGTAATATTATTTTTCCAAATACATTTTAACCCTAAATCTAACATATTTAGGCAAGTTATTTTACGCATTTACACTCATTATTCCTTTAAATTTACTCTTTAGGACTAGGCCCGTTTTTTTCAACTTTTTAGTTTAATTTAAATTCCTCAACTTTTGACGAATTAAACCTCACATATATCTAAAACTTAAAACTTTTTTAAGTTCTAAATCCTCACTTATACCACTTTTTTCAAAAGGTCTCACTTTTCGAGTTTATTTGCCCAAAAAACCATCGATTTTTTAGGAATTTTGCCCAACTTAACTCTCACTTTTCCGAAATTTAAACATTTTTTCTCTTTTTTGCCGATTTAACCCTAATTTTAACGTTTTTGACAATAATTGACCGAGTCTCATCTGGAATATATAACCTTTTCTTCCCGTTCGCTTCCCTGGACTCCATAATTAATCCCTCATTTTTTTGTTTTACAGCATTAATTTGCCCCCTTATCGTGCTCTTATCTTTGCCAAGCAAGGCGGCCAGATCTTCATAACTCAATCTCATTTCAGAATTTAATAGAGCCCACACAATTGCTCTTTCCATTACTGTAAGACCCTCTAAAATACCTGTTTGGACACCTGTTTGGACACCTGTTTGGACACCACTAGGCAATGTGTGTTTAACCACTTCCGTTGACACCTGTTTGGACACAGGTATATTAAAAAAAGAAGTCATAGATTTTAATTCCAGAATATCATCATGAATTAATGAAAGTTGATTTTTTATGTCAGAAATATCATTTTTGTGCAACAATCTTTTGTCGTCGAGATGCTTAATCCAAACACTAACTTTTCCAAAATCTTTCTTTACATGATTAAAAGAATCCTGGGTTTCCATCCTTAATCTATCAACTCTTTTTTTGTATCCAAATAATCCAAACATCTTATTAATTTTTAAACAATGTTCTTTATAAATGTTGTGCACTTTTAGGCATTAAGTACTTTATTAGTATCTATTTAAACAACAAAACAACAAAAAACATACATCTGTCCAAAAAATCACTACCTTGTCCAAAACCCAAACACTTACTTTTATCGTATATAAAAAATTATTCGCCAATATTTTTTAAACAACAATCACTATATTCGCTTAAACAGCTGTCCAATCACCCACCCCTGCCATTTAAACGGCCTTTGTGTGTTAAAGCTGTCCAAACAGCCCCGCCAAATTATCAAAAAATTATTGTACAAACAATTATAAACTTCAAAAACTACATAAAAATATGCAATTAAAAAAGAATTTGATATATTCAGGAGTTGTTTCTGCGGCTACATTAATCACTTCAATTTTTTTACCAATAATACCATGCCGAATAGCCCCAGGAGTTCCGAATCCGATATACAAATGGACACTATGCTCTTTAAATCCAGACAACATTAACACTTCTAGATCTATCAAGGAATATTTGGGGTATACATCATCGCTAACGGAATCATATCTCTTGGTACTTTTAATAACATTCATAATGGCAATGATATTTTTCAACTATGCCATAAAGAAAAAAAGAAAAAATTAAAAGGAGGTAGTCAAAATGAATGAAAATAATTTAGTGGGAATAACAACATGGATCGTCGGAATTATAGTAGCCCTTGCAGTTGGATCAGGAATGATTGATAGCACTTTATCTATTCCAGGAATTCCAGAAGTAATTACATGGATAGCCGGATGGATAGTCGTTGTTGGCGCAATTTTAAGCTTAGTTCTAGCAATTTTTAACAAATAAAACAACAAACTTTTTTATTTTTTTATTTTTTTATTCAACAAAACTTTTTTGAAAAACAAAAGATGCAACATCTCCCAAAATTAAAAATTATAACTTTTCACTAAGTTAACCTTAGTGCACAACCGTCCCAAGATGGAGACAGGATTTAGAAATTCCTAGATCAAAAATATCAAACAATAACCAAAAACTCATCAAAATCTTTCACAATTTTCAAATATTTTTCAAACGAAAATTTTCTCAATTTATCAAAATTTCACAAAATTCAAGCAAATTTAGGCACAACTTCGCACAATATACATTGTATGACGTTCTTCCATGTCTAAGCGAACGGAAATAGTCCGTTTGCATAAAGTTTTTAATATGCGAACGTCTTTTCCCCGCATGATAAAAGAGTGTGTTAATTGTAAGTCCGAAAAAGAGCATCATGCCAAAGGCCTCTGCTATGCCTGTTACAAAAAGTTAAAATGGCAACCAAAAATTCAAACCTGCAAACGATGCAAACGAAAAATAAATATCCACGCCAAAGGCCTATGCAAGGGTTGCTATAATTATGCTTTTCATCTCGACAAAAACAAAGCATATAATCAACGAAAACGAAATAATATTGACCTCAAGACCTACAGAAATCTAACCAAAGAATGTGTCATTTGCGGTTTCGATAAGGTCGTTGATTTTCATCACATTGATGGCAACAAAGATAATAAATCTCCAAAAAATCTCATAGGACTCTGTCCAAATCATCATAGAATGATTCACAACTTCAATTTCAGAAACGAAATATTTCAAATCCTCAAAGAAAAAGGCTTTGATTTGCCATTGGACGAAAAACTAAGCTTCCATGACTCAAAATCCGAAAGATAAAGGGATACTAATAATCTAAACATGTATCGCCCCAAATTTAAAACATCTTTCTGTGAATTTTAACATCCCTTCATTAAATTTAATGGCTTAATCTGATAGGAAGCACTAACTTTGTTAAAAAAAGTGCTGAAAAACTCTAAAATCGGCCAATTCACCTTTTTTTATTTCTAGCCAACAAAAATTTCAAAAATCCAAACGAAAAAGTGAGAGTTAAATAGTTCTAAAAAAAAGAAAGGTGAGAACTAAAATACATGTTAGCTCCAATCGGCAAAATAAAAAACTAAAAGTTAACTCAGCGTCGATAAAACACAAATATATTTATATAAAAAACTCACAAAGATAAGAACAATAGTTATTCGGTTTAACGAAAAACGAAAAACACTACCTTTTGCTTTTCCCAAAACATTCTCTGCATAAAACTGGCTTACCCTGCACTGGCTTAAAGGGAACGGTTGTTGCTTTCCCGCATTCAGCACAGACTACATCAAAATCTTTTCTTCTATTGTCGTAAGAGCCTCGCTGTGGTCGCCCTTTTTTGAAACAATCATTACATTTAACAGGCCTGCCTTCCTTAGGCTCAAAAGGAATTTCACATTCTTTCCCACATTCAGCACAGATTGCCTTAAATTTTTCTCCTTCCATTCCAATAATCATATTCCATCCTATAAAAACCTTTGGCTAAATAAAATTATTCTTATTCAGTCTTTTTGTCTCCACAAAAACTATAAACTATTGTTCTTATAACATTAATAGGTGATGGACATAGATAAATTCCTGAAAAAGATAGAATTAGAGTTAAAAATATCAAAAAACTCAAACTACACTATTCGTAATTATATTAAAGCAAATAAAGATTTTTTGATTTTTGCAGAAAAATCCCCAGAAAAAATTGTCACCGAAGATGTTAAAATTTTTATGGCCAAAAATTTGGCGGACAAAGCCGCGATGTCAACCATACTTTTTCTTTCTGCAATTAAGTATGCATATGTTTCAATTTTCAGCAACGATATAACTGCTTCAATCAAACGACCAAAAAAAGAACAACAACTCCCAACAATTTTATCAAAAGAGGAGATAAAAAAATTACTTAAAGAAATTAAAACTGAAAAATCAAAATTAATGGTTAGTATGATGTATGCATGTGGTTTCCGAGTTTCCGAATTAATTAATTTAAAAATATCAAACCTAAATTTTTCTGAAAAAATTGGGCATATTCGTCGAGCAAAAGGAAACAAAGACAGAATTTTTAACATTCCAGAATTCTTAATAGATGAACTTCAATATTATGCTGGAAAGCAAAAAGGAGAAAAATATTTATTTACAGGACGAAATGGAAGGCTCTCGTCCAGAAACCTACAAAAAATTATATCATCGGCTGCGAATAGAGCAGGGCTAAGAAATGTTCACTGCCATACTCTTCGGCACTCATTTGCAACTCATTTATTGGAAAATGGAATAGACATAAGACACATACAAGAATTACTTGGACACGCTAACTTATCGACAACTCAAATATACACTCACGTTTCAACTGAAGAAATAAAAAAAATAAAATCTCCGATAGATAATTTATAAAAAATTATTTTTTCTTTTTCTTGGCAGGCTTTTTAGCGAATTTACCACAACAAGTTTCACATCCCGCTCCAGATATTAAAATAAAAATTGCGAAAACTCCAATAAACCACCAAGCATTTGTATTATTAACCCAAGTCATAGCTCCTCCCCAAAGCTTCAAAACAATCAACACAAAACTCATCGTTGCCAACTTCATTGAAGCAATAGTCCATCCGCTCATATTATTCATACATTTAATCATATTACACCTCCGAAATTAACAAGCAACTCAACTATAAAAATACTTCCTCTTTCTTCATCCATTTCCAAATTTCCAAAGCTTCCTTCCCGCGAACATCTGCCGTGATCTCAATCTCCCCATCTTCACAACTATCCAATGTTTCTATCTCGCTCGTTTCTAAATTTACACCACGAACACTTCTAACAAAACAACTTTCATCACAATAAATAATTTCATCAAGAGCTCTTTGAAAATTCTCTTGTATAAAATCAGGGGCAGTATCTAATATATTCACAGTTTCGTTCAAGTCAATTTCCGACCCAAGAAGAATAGCATAATCAACACAATCCTGGGTTATCTCGCAAGGCATCATTGTATTAGTGGCGTCGCCAACACAAACTCGCACCGTTTTAAAAACATAAAAATTATAGAAATAAATTCCCGCTCCAACAATTCCAATTAACAAAATCAAAATAATAATACCAACAATTAACAATATCCCACCACACCTTTTCATAAAATTACAAAGGTAAGACATTTTATAAATTCTCGCAAACACTTATTGCCATGACATGCAAAAAATGCGGATATTCAGACCAAAAGGAAAAAATAATTTTTGGAAGTTCTTTGTGCAAGATTTGCTCCACATTTGCCCCTAGCAAAATTTCTGAATTTCAAGATTATATATCCGAAAAAATCGACTGGAAAAAAATCGACACTTTTAGAAAATATAAGCATTATCCTGGCAAAAAACAAAAACAAGGAATGGAAAAAATGGCCAATATTGGGCGAATAGTTACACGCGCCCCATTGGGCTATGACGTTGTTAACGGCAACCTTATCCCAAATGAAGATGCAGTCAGAGTACATTCTTTATTCCGAACATTTCTAAATAGAAAATATACTTTAACGTCCCTATCAAAAAATTTCTCTCTCTCAATCAACGGACTAAAAAAAATTCTCACAAACCGAACATATTTAGGAGAAATAAAATTCGACGGAAAAATTCACAAGGGCGAACATCAACAATTGATTTCCCCTGAAATATTTTATGCAGTCCAAAGAAAACTTAAAACATATTTGAGACCGAGAAAAAAGAATAATTTTATCTAAACGAAGTTTGTCTCATTGCCCTAGCTTTAGAATCACCAGGCTTACATGCTTCCTTCCTTCGAGTATCAGCAATCAACATATTTCTATCATACATTAAAAAAGCATCTTTCAAGGCATTATTTTTCGCCCACTTAACAATAGCTCTGGCAATAGCTAGTCGGCCAGCTTCAACCTGACAAGCAATTCCGCCACCCTTAACATTAATATCAATATTAAAATTCAATTTTCCCAAAGTGTCTTCTGCAATAACTAATGGCTCATTAATTTCTAATTGTTGTAAATTGCTTAAAAAACTTAGTGGCCTTTTATTAAAAGTTACAATTCCATCGCCATCCCAAATCGTTGCTTTAGCGACGGCAGTCTTTCTTTTTCCTGAGACAACTATTTTATTCATATTATTTCAATAACCTCACTATTTCTTTAATTGAAGAATGTTTCATGGGTAGCCTATATTCTAATTTAATAACATTTTTCAATTCATCTTTATCTAAAGCACCATCTCCGGCATAACACCTCAATCTTCTGAGAGCATCTTGTCCCTTCATTCTATCTCTTGGCAACATTCCGCGAATCATTCGTTTAACTAATCTATCAGCAACCCTAGGATATTTAGGACCTTTTAATGAACTACCCGAACCCATTTCTCTTTTAGCCAAAATTTTCTTCGCAAAAAGTTTTTTATCTCCGGAAACAACTATTTCTTCACAATTAATAATGTCAACAAAATTACCTTTCAATAAATCTTTAGCAACGACACTTGCCAGTCTACCAAAAATCATTCTCCTGCCGTCATAAATTAATTTTGTCATTATCTTAAAATATCATAACCATTTAGTTCAGGATTTTTTTTCATTTCATCAATTATAGAAATAAAACTAGCCTTTGCGTCCTTTATTTTTTCAATTGCCTTTGCGGATGCAGACCACGCAACAATTTTTTTTGATTTATTCAAATCCCCAGCACTTAAAATTTTACCAGCAACCAGAACATCTCCTTCAATCATATCAATATCCTTCAAATTAATTGCCGGCCATCTCCTTTTTGGGCGAGCCAATTCTTTTGCAACAACGGGATTTGTTTTCTTTAATTTAATAATAGTCTCGACTAAAGAAACATCCATTTTATGTTTCATCCTTTTTTCTATTTTTGTTTTGTTTGTACTTATTTCCATTTTAAATTTTTATGGGGAAAGGAGGATTCGAACCCCCGTAGGCATAAGCCAACGCGCCCTTAACGCGCCCCGTTTGACCACTCCGGCATTTCCCCGCGATTAATTGCGGCACAGAGCAAAATTAAAATCTATTTAATTGCCTTAGATATTTCCGAAAGATTTCCCTTTAATGCCTTAGATGCTTCAATAAAAATTTCCTCGGCGCCAATCTGGCCCCACGATTCAATTGTAAAAACCAAATCATTATTAAACTCAATGCTAACACCAGGATAATTAACCATGTCTTCCTGATCTAAATCACAAGCTATAGCATTTTTGACTTTTAATTTCTCACCAAACATTTCAAAAACGTCTGGATAAATTTCAGCCAATTCACTTTGTTTTTCGCCTTCGCTAGAAATTTTAATTTTTGGCAAGTGTTTATAAAAAATTAATCCCGACATAAATTTTGCATGCTCAATTCCTTTTCCTATTTTTGCTCGGGCAACCAATTCAATTTCCTGCCCCTGCCCAAGTAAAACAATTGGTGTTTCGGGATAAACAACACTGTCACCAAGATCGCCAGCAAGAACTTCAACGTTGTCTCCTTTCCCCTTAGCTTTTATTTTCATTTCAATACACTGATCAACTTTCATTTTTTGATTTTTTAAAGAAATAAGCCCAAGTCTATGCACAATAATTTCATCATAAAGAGCAGAGTCATTTTTATAAATATCAGCCTCGACAATTGCTAAAATCGGAATTTCCCCAGCACTTCTCCGGAGGGCATTGGCCAGACTAACATTCATTTCGCTAATAAAACTTATTTCCTCAGGTGTTTTTTTAATCATTTCCATTTTATTTTACTTTATTTTTACTTTATAAGGTTAGTCCTTTATACTCTTCTTCCTCTTCTTCCTCCTTTTTTCTTTGGTCCACCTCGAGCGATAGCGCTAGTTTCAACTATGCTTAAAATTTTAAAACCCTCTTTGGTTAAAGTTCTAACAATAGCATGTGCCCCAGGACCAATTCCAGTAGCCCCAGTCTGCCCCTTCATTCGAACATAAAGTGTGTTAATTTTATAGTCTCTGCACATGTCCTGCACTTTTTTCGCAATAAACATAGCAATAGTAGGGTTTGCTCTCATTCTATCGTGCTTGGTAATTTGGCCTCCAGAAGTTCTACCAATAGTATTTCCAGCTAGGTCGGTTACATTTGCAATTGTATTATTAAAACTCGCATAAATATTTAAAATTCCAATGTTCTCTTCATTTTTTGCCATTATTCTTTTGCCTCGGGCTCAACAGAGTCATTTCCATCTGGAGAACCATTTATTTCTTCATTATCAGCTTCTTTCTCAGCAGAGCTCTTCTTTTTAACTTTCTTTTCTGTTAATGAAAGCTTATTTTCTAAATCCTTAGTCACAATAAAGGAAGGGATGTTGACAATAGTACCATCGACCAAAACATTTTTATGAACAATTAGTTGTCGAGCCATCTTCGGAGTATTAGCTAATTTTTTTTTGAAGAGAAATGTCTGTAATCGTCTCTCTAAAAGACTCTCTTCAGTTAAGGCCAACACGTCAGAAATATCAGTAACATTCATACCCATTTTATTTAACTTAACAAAAAATACTTGCTGCTCAGCCATGTCCTTACCTATCAATGTTTTAGCCATTCTTCTCAACTTAGAAACTGCAGTTTTCACTTTCCAAATTTCTCGTTTATTTTTTAAACCGTATCTCTTAATCAAAACATTCTCTTCATCCATTCTCGTCCTGTCAAATAATTTTTTTGGACGACTGAATAATTTTCGTTTTTTCTTAATATCTCCCATAACTCAATATCTCCAATATTTTAATTTTCATCTTTTTTCTTTTTCTTTGTAGCCGCAACAGAAGATTTTCTGTTCCGTCTAAAATTTGCTTTAGTTTTTTGTCCTCTCACTGGTAGATTTGCTGCATGACGAATACCCTTATATGATTTGATTTTTTTCAATCTTTTAATATCAAAGTCCTTTTTTAATTTCAAATCCGCACCACTAATATGCTTATCTTCACCATCTTCAAAATCCTTTTGTCTATTTTTTAAAAAACCCAAAACTTTCGGACTTTTAATAAATTCTTCAATTTTAGAAAGTTCCTTCTTATCAATATCCTGAATTCTTTGTTTCCTGTCAAGCTTTAAAATTTTGCAAATTGCATTGGCAAATGTCCAAGAAATTCCGTTAATTTTGGTAAGTGCCGAACCAGCCTTAAGGTCTCCTCGGATATCTTTTCCCATCATTCTTACAAGAACAACATCGTCTTGTTTTTTATTATCATGTTTTTTCTTTTCTGTTTCCATTTTAATTAATAAACAAATTGTGTCTTTTTATTTCTGTCAACTCCTCCATAATTCTTTTTTCAATAAGTTTTTCAGGAGAAGGAATATTCGGGACTCGTTTTCTAATATCATCAAACGACTCAAAAACACGTTCCTCCCTTGCCTTAATAATTGAACTTGTATGCTTTTTCCCAAGTCCAGGCAATAATTCAAATTGATGAAGTCGAGTATTCATAGCTTGTGCTTCGTTAAAAAATTTAACAAATCTTTGCTCATCTTTCTTAACAACATCCTCAACAAATCCTTCTAATTCAAGCTTTGCTGTTTCAGTCAATTTCTCTCTTGGGCACCTCCCAAGAATATATTGAACCTTTTCTCTTTTCCCTTCTCCAATATAGGCAGCTTCTCCAATTTCAAACTTTTCTCCTCGACGAGGAACAATTTGTAATAAGGTAAGTCCACTAGTTCCAATTGCTTGAGCCAAGGGCATGCCTTTACTTTCTAAAGGATACCCATAAGGTAAAAAATCTAATATAATTGCATTTTCTTCCTTTGCCATGGTTAATATTTTTTAGTAACATCTAAAATTTTATTTACTTCGTCCTGGTCAAGAGATACCCCTTCAATAACCTTAGTTAACTCAGAAGCGTCAGTTGGAATAAAATCAACAATTTTTACAATATGCCCATCTTTCAGCTTAATTAAATCAAGAGCTTTCAGCTCCTCTTTCATTTCATTAGCTTTCTTAATATCCATTGTATTAAAATCTTTGATAAACTTTTTAATTGCCTCACTCTTCTCCGAGCTTCCAGCTAGGGAAACGACTTCTGCCAGAGTAATTGGATTTTCTTCTTTTATTGTCATAATTTCTTTAAATGAACAGGATGAATTATAAATGTTTTCAACTTGTTCCCATCTTTAATTTCTACTAACTTAAATCTTCCACGACTTCCAACAACTTTTCCACTCATTCCCTTTAATCTCTTTGGAAACGCAACCCGAACACCAAGATTAATTATCAAAGCAACATTTGCTCCATCTTCGATTTTTTTAAAGTAAGAACTAAGTTTCAACTTTCCCTTTTCTCTAACCTGTTTTCTTTGTCTCGCCATTTTATATTACCAAATGATTACAGAACTACTTGCGCTGCAAACAACTCGGACATTAACTGTCCTAATAAATCAACAAAAATTCCCTTTATAAGTTTTCCGCCATCAATTAACACTCATTCCGACCTTTCATTTTTCCCATGAAGCGAACCTTTCTGCTTCGTCTATTTCACATATATTGACAACCCTCTCTTCAGTATTACCAACGTTCATTCTTAATTCATCAGGACTAATTCCCCCAATTTCAATAGCCTCAATTTCAGGTGCCTGATTTTCAATCTCCGGCTTTATAATTTCACTAACTCGTCCCAAGTTTAAATTTCCAATATCTCGTTCTTTTTCCATTCCGTCAACAATGGCCTTCGCCATTTTCTCTCCCCAAACTTGATACATACAACGCTGACACATATCGACGACAGAATCGGAATTAATTTCCGTAGAACAATAAATGCATTTTTTCACCATCTTTCATCTTTCTGTCAGATTACCTTTTTAAATTTTTATATATTATTTTACAAATGTTTAAAAAGTTTAAAACCAAAAGAATAATATGAAAAGAGTGTTGATATTGGCTTTAATTGGATTGGTTTTAATTAGTTTTTCAAGTGCAGAATGTGACCTTTCTATTTCAATGATTAATCAAGATCCTTATCCTGCGGTTCCAGGGGATTATGTTAAAGTTGTTTTCCAGGTTGCAGGGATAGAAGACCCCTCTTGTAAAGAGGTTTCATTTGAGCTTCTAGAACAATATCCGATTGTATTTGACCCAGATCAAAAAAGGATATATGAAATCGAGGCAGGAACTTATTCAAAAGACTTCAGTTCATTTTTAATTGCTCCATATAAAGTAAGGGTTGATGAAGACGGATTGGAAGGTGCAAACCCGCTGGAAATAAAATATAGATATAATTATCAAGGAAAACCAAATACATCTTATCACACGAGTCAATTCGATTTAGAAGTACAAGACACAAGAGTTGATTTCGAAATTGCCATCAAGAATTATGACTACGTCACAGAAATTATGACATTAGAAGTTCTTAATATTGGAGAATCAGACATAGAGGCATTATCTCTAGAGATTCCAAACCAAAACAATGTAGAAATTAAAGGTGCATCTAAAAATATTGTAGGAGACTTAGACTCCAACGAATACACGACGACAGACTTTGAAGTAAGAATTTCTGACGGAGATTTTAATGTGGCTCTAACTTATTCTGATGAGATTAATGTAAGAAGAAAAGTCGAAAAAACACTGACATTCGATTCATCATATTTTACAAATAGAATAGCAGACCAAAAAACAACATCCACAACAACCTATATTATTTGGCTGGCAATTATTTTAGGGATAACTTACTTTGGTTATAAAAAATACAAGAAAAAGAAAAAATAATTCTACTCATATCTCAACGCGTCAACAGCATTAATTTTACTAGCTCTCCACGCCGGCAACATCCCAGAAATAGCACCAGTAAATGTCGCGAACCCAATCAGCCCAGCAAACAGAATCCAAGAATAATGTGGACTCAAAAATCCATACCCAAGATTATCTAAAATTCCTGCCGCAAAATTTGCCCCACCCCATCCAACTAAAACACCAATTACACCCGCGACAAATCCAAGAAATCCAGACTCAAATAAAAATATCTTAAATACTTCACTATTCCGAGCACCAATAGATTTCAAAACACCAATCTCCTTAAACCGCTCAAGCACCGATGTAATCATGGTATTCGCAGTATTAACCGCAGAAACAACAATAGAAATAAACGCAATCAAAACAATGAACCCAATAATAATATCCAAAACCACCGTGAAACTTTCCAACAAGTCAGCATAAGATTGAACGGAAAAATCTTCTTTTCCTTTGTCTAAATCTCTATATTGTCTAAGTTTATTTTCAACCCTATCAGCAATGCCATCAATATCATCTTTATCAACTCTAGCCAAAATCATACCATAAGAAAGTTCTTTGTTGGGATAAAGATCCGACATAAAATCATTAGTTATATAAATATTAGAATCATCCGAAGGGTTACCAACCGATTCATAAAATCCAACAATACGAAGTTCCTGCCCCTGCACATTTATTTTACTATTAACAGAATAAGCATTAGGAAAAATTTTATTTTTAATAAAATAATTATACCCAAGCGTGACCTTCCCAGAATCGCCATTACGAAGTTCTCGCCCTTCAATAATTTCAATGTCCGAAAGCTCCATTATCATTGGCAAATCAGGGTCATAACTTGAAACAAACACATATTTCTTAGAATCATCCTGCTCAATTTCTCCCACGCCCATATATATTCCCGTAGCCTCATAAACACCAGCAGTATTTTTTATCGTCCGAATATCTCCATCCAAAAGTTTAAACGTTGTATCTAATCCAGGGATACCTGTCCCTTTAGACATAATCATCAACTTATCCGCCGAAGACGAAGACGTGAACTCATCAATATAATCATAAAGTCCCCAGCCATAACTCACAAAAATAAAGATTGTAGCAATCCCAACAAAAATAGACAAAATCGTAAGAATACTTCTAGCCTTACTTTTCTTAATATTATTCAACGAATATTTCACACTCTCTTTACTAATTACGGCCATATTATCCCCTCAGCGCCTCCACCGGATTTTGTTTAGCTGCATTCATAGCCGGGATAATTCCCGCAGTAGCGCCAACAATAAAGCTACCTATCAATGCCCCGCTAATTAACATAAAATCTATTGTAGGCAAAAGTTCACTTCCAATAAAGTTATTAATACCAATAATCCCAGCAAAACTTATCAAAGTACCAAAGGTAATACCAACTAACCCTCCGATAAGGCCAAGCATCCCAGATTCGAAAAAGAACTGCAAAAAAATCTGATAATTAGTCCCTCCAATTGCTTTCATAATCCCAATCTCCTTCTTTCTCTCTAAAACCGAAGTCGTCATCGTATTAACAATTCCCAAGGCTCCAACCAAAATCGAAATCGACGCGATAATTATAATGAAAGCTTTGACGCCACCAAGAACGCTATTAACTGTTTCTAATATGGCATCAGGAGTAGAAACTTCAAAATCTTCCTCTCCAACATCAACATCACGCCGATCCCTCAACAGCTTCTCAATTTCCTTCTTGGCCCTATCCATCAAGTCGGGAGACTTCACTTTCACCCCAATAATATCAACCTCTTCCCCATAATCAAACAAATTATCCAAATCATCTTGATACATAAGAACAATATTATCTAACATAAAACTCCCTTTTTTCTTAAGAATACCAACAACCCTAAACCGTTTGTCTTGAACTAAAACATTATCACCAGTTGCAATATCTTTGTCAAAACCATTTTTAGTTCCATCCGCAAGATTATTCCCGATAACAATTCTTCCCAGTGCATCATTCAAAAGCATCGTCCCACTACGAGCTTCTATGTCCATTGTCTCATACATTTCTTTTTCCATCGCATCATCAACACTTACAGCCATACTAAAGACAACAATATCATTATACTCTATTTTGGTAGTCTCAAGATTTCTAGGAGTTGCAAATTCAACAGTCCCCAGTTTCGATATAGCATCAACATCATCCCTAGTCAACTTATTAACAGCCCCACTTCCGGGCGGACCAAAAGAATTAAGCCCACCAGCCTGAACAGTCAACGCCTGAGTAGAACTAACCCCAAACTGAGCACCAACAGCCGCCTGCAACCCAGAACCCAAACCAATCAAAGCAACAACCGCAGTAACCCCAATAAAAATACCGAGCAAAGTTAACCAAGAACGAATTCCCCGATGTCTCAAATTCTTCAAAGCTAGAATCAAATAATCAAGCTTCATTATTTCTTCTCCTTCATTTCCTTCTTTTTTCGCTTAGTAACATCAACAAATTTATTCCCACATCGCTTAGTAACCTTATCGAGCTCACCATCCAATAGCCAATAAATAACATCCGCATATTCCTTCGCCAAATCAGGATCGTGAGTAACCATGATAACAGTCTTCCCCTGTTTGTTTAATTTTTGTAAAAAATCCATAACAATCGCACCAGTTTTTGTGTCCAAATTTCCAGTAGGTTCATCAGCCAGAACAACTTCTGGATCATTGGCCAAGCTTCTAGCAATCGCAACTCTCTGCATTTGTCCCCCAGAAATTTCTCCAGGATAATGGTCCATCCTGTCATGCAATTCAACTAATTTCAACAACTCTTCGGCTTTTTCTTCTCTTTCTTCGAAGTCCGTTCCCTGAAACATCATTGGTAACATTACATTTTCTTTAACAGTCAAATTAGAAATTAAATTAAAAGATTGGAAAATAAATCCTATTTTCTTTCCGCGAACTTGCGCCAAATCAGATTCATCTAATTCAGCAATATCACCACCATCTAAAAGAATAGTCCCATAAGTTGGCATATCCAAACTTCCCACAAGATTCATTGCCGTAGATTTTCCTGAGCCACTTGGCCCCATAATCGCAATAAATTCTCCAGCAAAAACTTTCAACTCTATGTGACTAAGCGCCTTCACCACCGAATCTCCCATTGGATAATGCTTAGAAACATTTCTCAGTCTAATAATTTCCTCTCCTTTCACCTTCTTTGCCATAACCAAAATACGAGAAACTCCTATATAAATTAATCGTCCATAAACTTTAAATAGCCAAATTTCACTAATCAATTATGATAATTCCAATAAGATGTTTTAGTTGCGGAAAACCAATTGCACACTTATATCCAAAATACAAAAAATTAGTAGAAGAAGGAATGCCTCAAAAAGAAGCCATGGATGAATTAGGAATAAAAAGATATTGCTGCAGAGCTCAAATTCTAGGACAAAAAGATACTTTAGAATTGGTTAATAAATTTAAGAAGTTTTAATTATATTATACTAACAATTTGCCAATAATATGCAATAGCTAAGATTATCCAAGGAAACAAATAATCTGAAATCAATTGCATTCTTTTTCTGTCAATATTAATTCCAATTTTTTCCAAGACAAAAGAGTAAAATGTCATCTCACCTCGAACCTTAGTTCCAAAATTCCTTTTTGTAAAAAAATCTTCCTTAAGTATAATTAACTGCAAATAATAAACAAATATTCCAGAAACAATAAATTTCCAGCTTAACCAAAAAGGGCAGCTCCAAATCAATACAATTAATAAAAATTGCACGGAAAGACCTGTTTTAGACTTTGTAACTTTCATTAAAGAATAAAGAAGAGACTCTTTAATAACATTTCTAAGAAAATAAATAGACAGCTCCGTGTGTTCCCATCAAAGACAGTACAAACACGAACGTAATAAGCTTAACTTCTGAGTTCGGGATGGGATCAGGTGTAACCAAATTACTATGGCCGTCTGATATTATCTACTAATTTTCTTTTTTAAACCTTACGATTATAGGGGCTTTGTATATAAAGTCCGAATAGGCAGTTACTTTATACACAAAGCCGATTATAGGGAAATCTCCCGACTGAGGACTGAACATTTAAAAAGAATGTAGGCAAATAATATTTATGACATTTTATTTTCCGACAATAAAAGGATTGAAGCAATGGGACAAATATTGCAAGGATTGGCATAAGCTTGTATTGTTAAAACTGGGGATATTAAGAAAAGATTTTTCATTAAAAATGAAAAATGGATTAGTTCTTCTTTTAAAATATGAGGGGAGGGACGCAACAACATCAGTACTAAGAGACATCTATTTTAATGACCCATATTTCAAAAGTCACAATTTTAAACAAGGCGATGTTATTGTAGATGTCGGTGCAAACATAGGAATTCCATCAACAAAAATTGCAGCTGAAAATAAGGGGTTAAGAATTTATTCATATGAGGCCTCCTTAGAGAATTATAAATATCTTAAAAAAAATATTGTTGACAATAAATTAACAGACAAAATTTCTTGTTTCAATCTAGCAGTTACCGGGAAAAGTGATGATACAATAAAATTATACATAAACAATTCCAGTGGAGGCGGAAATTCTATTTTTTCAAATGGTAAAAAACAATTTGGGAGATATTTAGAGGTAAAAACAATTTCTATGGAGGATATTTTTTTAAGAAACAAAATAGGTCAAATAGATTTTTTAAAAATGGATTGTGAAGGTGCAGAATATGAAATATTATATAGTACGCCAAAAAAATTCTTTAAGAAAATAGAAGAGATGGCGATTGAATATCATAATGCAAAAGGACATAGTGGTAAAGAGTTGAAAGACTTTATAGAAAAATTAGGATTTACCATAAAAGAATTCAATCATGGAATAATTAGAGCCTCTAAATAATCTTTCTTTAAAGGGAGATTCAGGTTCTAGTTTAATATACTGTAATGTTTTAATCAATAGTTTTTTATAGCAAATTTTCTCAATAAAACTACGAGGGAATGCCTACGCTACTCGCGATTTGCATTTGCTCAAGATAGAAAATAGGTTCGCAAAAGCGAATCGCTCGGTCAAACTGTTTGACCGTAAATTAACGAGGGAATGCCGGAGTGGTCAAACGGGGCAGACTCAAGATCTGTTGGCTTATGCCTACGGGGGTTCGAATCCTCCTTCCCTCATTTTAGATTCGAAACACAGGGTTCGACCCAGTAGGTAGCCTGGTGGCTAAATCCTCCTTCCCTCATTTTAGATTCGAAACACAGGGTTTGACCCAGTAGGTAGCCTGGTGGCTAAATTCTCCTTCCCTCATTAACTTTTTATAATAGAATTTTTTAGTTTCTTTATGCTCTCGTAACTCAGTCTGGATAGAGTGCGACCCTCCTAAGGTCGAAGTCGCAGGTTCAAATCCTGCCGAGAGCGTTTCTAATATTATAGTCAAGTAATGCTGCAGACAGTGAGTCAATTTGGTCCTCACAGAGGTTTTCGTGCCCATCCAAGGGTACGAATTTTTCTTAACGAAGTAATTAGAAAATTTTTAGAGTGAATTGCAAATTAGACGAGAACTTGTTCGAATTCTCGTCAAAAAAGGAAATGCGCAGACGGGGACTCGAACCCCGGTCAATTGGTTTCTTCTAATAGAAAATGGAAGCCAATTATTCTACCACTAAACTATCCACGCATAAAATAAACACCTAATTTGACATTTTAAACTTTATTGTTTTTGAAATGAATTTTTCTATGACAATTAGCACAAAGCACATCACATTTCTCAATTTCTTCTTTAATTTTTTTAATAGAATACCCATCCGCCACCATTATTGAAACACCCTTCTCTTTATTTTCAATTCTATGATGAAAATCAATTGTTGCAATATGATTTTCTCCACATTTTGAACATTTAAGCGAAGATTTATATTTTTGAAACCATTTTCTAATTTCCAGCTTTCTTCTTTTGACGTGAGCTTTTTCAGACTTTTTATTCTTAGCATACCATTTCCTTCGAAAAGCTTTTCTTTTTTCGGGATCTTTGTATGGCATAAAGATTATAGGATACCAACCTTTATAAAAGTTTGTAAACCCCATCCTCTCCATAAACATTTAAAACCCGACATTTTCTAATTATATTATGAAGTTCGAGAAGTGGTATGACGAAAACTACAAAAAAATCCTTATAATCCCGGCGATAGTTTTAGCGCTATCCTTAATATGTATAGGGGTCTTTTATTTTCAAACAGGAGACATAGTAAACAAAGATGTATCTCTAACTGGTGGAACTACGATTACAATTCAAACCGAAGTGCCATCACAAAATTTAGAGAAAATAATTCTGGAGAACATAGCCGATTTTGAAATAAAAACGATATCGGATAATGCAGGAAACCAAATGCAGTTAATGATTACTGTAGGAGAATCCGATTCAGAATTTTTAAAAACAACTTTAGAAAAATTCCTTGGATACGATTTAACTTCTGAAAATTCATCAGAGGAAACAACAAGCGCCTCACTTTCTTCAGACTTTTACAGGCAATTAATCATTGCAGTCATTTTAGCGTTCTTTTGGATGGCAGCAGTTGTTTTTTTGATTTTTTTCAAAGGCAATAAAATGAAATTTTGGATAGTTGTCTTAAATATATTATTAGGATTTTTTCTAGGAAACTTCTTTTTAACAATTAATCCAATCGCCTCTGCAATAATTTTTCTCACCCTGTCAACAATTTTAATTAGAACTTATATCAAAAAATCTGTCCCAGCCTTTGCAGTAATGCTTTGTGCTTTTTCAAGCATTGTAATGACGATTGCGGTTATAGAAATAGTTGGAATGAAAATATCCACAGCAGGTATAGTAGCATTCTTGATGCTAATTGGCTATTCTGTAGACACAGACATTCTTTTAACGACAAGACTTTTGAAAAGAAAAGAGGGAGTAAACGCCTCACTGCTCGGAGCATTCAAAACCGGAACAACGATGACAATCACATCTATTATAGCAATCGCCACAGCGCTAATCGCTGTCTTCTCGTTCTCCTCAGTCTTAAATCAAGTTTTCACAATCTTACTAATAGGGTTAACCTTTGACCTCTTTAATACATGGGTCACAAACGCTTCAATAATTAAATGGTACGTGGAAACAAAGTGAAAATAACTTTTAAAATTTGGATATTGATTATTGCCGTTGCGCTCTCTTTAATTTCAATTTTTTCAATTCCGCCAATGATTTTTGAAAAAGGGGTAGTCGTAACATCAGTTGAACAAAACTCTACTATTTTTGAAAATGGGCTCAGAGAAGGAATGATTATCCAAAGTATAAACGGACAGCTAATAAATACAATGGCAGATTATTCGGCGATATTAAG
>Ga0208648_1001262_pt1 | contig 21463 bp, 8 predicted proteins | sample AntAceMetag02UKL_FD_184772 | JGI IMG/M metagenome (GOLD analysis project Ga0208648, IMG submission 184772) | Saline lake microbial communities from Ace Lake, Antarctica - Antarctic Ace Lake Metagenome 02UKL (SPAdes) (version 2) | ecosystem: Environmental > Aquatic > Non-marine Saline and Alkaline...
GACTCCTTTTAATCTATTGTCCTGTAAAACTTTATGACAATTTATTGTCAGTTAGGAGGTAGTCAAGATGTTTTATGCGATTTTAACTTATTTATTTATAATAAGTTATCTAATGTGAAGAAAGCTTTTATTATAATTGGCAATAGAGGTATATTTTAATAAATTGCGTAATCCGGATTGTTAGGATTAATATCAGTAGAGTTTTTTTTCTTGCTAAAATATTAAATAATTTGCTGTTTGTTATGTTGTTAATCAGAGAAGATAGGAGAGTATTGATACAACAACGGGTAGTGGAAAGCTTATCTTACATATTTTTGTAGCTCTGGCTAAATTTGAGCTCGAGATTATAAGAGAAAGACCTAATGCAGATCTGAAAGCTGCTAGGGCAAGAGGTAAACTTGGAGGTAGACCAAGCAAGATGAATAAAGAAAGGGTTAAGGATTATATCATATGAACACTAACATCGCACCGGGTACTCGACTCATAATTCGAGATGCGGAATGGATTGTAAAGAGAACAGACCTTACTTCTACAGATAGTATGGCACTTACTTGCATTGGATTATCTGAGATCGTAAAAGATAAAGAAGCGATTTTTCTTACAGATTCAGAGCTGGATACTTGTACAATAATAGATCCTGCTGACACTCGATTAGTAAGAGACGAATCACCATCCTATCGAAACTCTTTGCTCTATATTGAAAGCTTGCTAAGGCAAACACCTCCAACAGATGAATATTTATATATTGGTCATACAGCAGCAATGGACGTGCTGCCTTTCCAATTACAACCTGCTAATCAGGCACTGAAGCAACCGAGAGCTCGATTATTAATAGCAGATGCAGTAGGTTTGGGCAAAACTATAGAAGCTGGTGTGCTTTTGAGTGAGTTGATTAAACGCGGACGTGGTAAGAGAATTCTGGTGCTGGCAGTAAAAAGTATGCTGACGCAATTTCAGAAAGAACTATGGGCACGATTTACTATTCCACTTACACGGCTGGATTCTGCAAAGATTAACAGGATAAAATCTGAGATCCCGACTAACCACAACCCATTTTACTATTATGATAAAACTATTATATCGATCGATACTTTAAAGCAAAACACCGAATATAGCGTTTATCTGGAAAATGCCTATTGGGATATAATTGTTATTGATGAAGCACACAATGTGGCGGAAAGAGGAACTAACTCCCAGCGCTCAAAACTGGCAAAACTATTGGCTTCACGATCCGACTCTTTGATAATGCTTTCTGCAACCCCGCACGATGGCAAGAAAGAATCTTTCGCAAGCCTTATGAACAAACTGAATCCCACAGCCATAGCCGATCCTGCAAATTACGGTCCGGAAGATATCAAAGGTCTTTTTATCAGGCGTTTTAAAAAAGACATTGCGGATCAGGTGAGCACATCCTTCCAGCAACGAGAGATGATCGAAAAACACTTTCCAGCCAGTTCAGCCGAAGAAGAAGTATTCGATTATCTCACTAGTATCTCTTTCACAAAATTAGACTCTTATCGAGGTGGAAGTCGATTGTTCAAAACTACCCTGGAGAAAGCTCTATTCTCAAGCCCTGTAGCTTGCCTGAAAACTACAAACAATAGAATAAGAACTCTTCAGAAAAAAGAGGAACCTTTATATAATAGCGATATTTCACAATTGAGGGAATTTGCTTCATTGCTGCAAAACATCACTCCCAACCAATTTAGTAAATATCAACAACTATTAGACTTTCTCAAATGCAAAGAAGCCCGATTCCAATGGGATAGTAAAAGAACTGATGATCGACTGGTTATCTTTACTGAACGGATTGATACACTACAATTCCTGAAAGAAAACCTATTAAAAGATTTAGCGATAAGAGAAAATCAGATCGCAATATTAAAGGGTGATATGAGTGATATGGAACAGCAGGCTGTAGTTGAAGCCTTTGGCAGAGATCAATCTACTATAAGGTTACTGCTTGCCTCCGATGTTGCATCTGAAGGTATAAATTTACATTATCTCAGCCATAAGATGATCCATTTTGATATTCCATGGTCACTTATGGTTTTCCAGCAGAGAAACGGTCGAATAGATAGATACGGACAGGAAAAGAAACCACAGATAATATATCTTCTTACCGACAGTACAAATGAAAAGATCAAAGGTGACCGCAGGATATTGGAGCTCCTGATACAAAAAGAAGATCAGGCTGTAAAAAACATAGGTGATCCGGCAGCATTGATGAAAGTATATAATATTGCTGATGAAGAAGCTATTACGACCAATGCTATTGAGCAAGGGACCTCTATAGAAGAATTTGAACAGGAACTGGAAATTACTGAAGAAAATGACCTCCTTGCTACCTGGTTTAATGACAGCGAACAACAAGCCGACAGCAGCGAAGAAAATATTACTCGAGAGCTGGATACACTGTTTGCTGATGATTACAGTTATATGAAGCAGGCAGTAGAATTCCTAAAACAAAAAATGCACATCCAGGCAGATTTTGATGATGATAAGCAAATGCTGCGCTTTGTAGCGCCTAAAGACCTGCAGCATCGACTCAACTACTTACCGCAGGAAATCCAGCCTGATTCGGGTGAATTTATCCTCTCGGCAGATAGAAAAGTCATTCAAAAAGAAATCAAGCAGGCCCGCAAAGAAGACAGTGTCTGGCCGAAGATTCAGCTTCTGTGGGAACAACATCCCATACTGGACTGGGTAAACGACAGAGTACTTACTTCTTTTGGCAGATTAGAAGCTCCCATAATTTCACTGCCTTCTGTTTTAAAGAATAATGAAAATATTTTCCTGGTTTATGGCTTGATCCCTAATAAAAAAGGTCAACCGCTCATTCACCATTGGATGGGGATAAGATTTATTGATAATCTGTTCCAAGATGTGATAGATTTTAAAGAACTAATGGCCTGCACCGAGTTCAATAAGCGTAAATTTCCTAATGTCGGTATTACGATACATGATGTCTCGGACCTGCTTCCTGAAACTATCGCCAAAGCGCGTGAAGAAATGAATACCATTTGGAAGCAGTTTGAAGATCAAATCAATGAAAAGCTGAATAAAGAATATACAGCCTTAGAACAGCTAAAGGCTAAACATTATCAACAGCTTGAATTTAAATTTGCCCAGCTTAGCGATGATAGGCGAAGCAGTAAACAACGAGAGATCGACAAAATTTTCGATGAGTTCTTCGAGTGGCTGGATATAAGTATGACTACCGAGAACAATCCCTACATTCGAGTTGTAGCACTTTTTTCAGGAGCAAAATAATGGCACTAATATTAACCGGAATTTCCAATGAAAACGAATTTTATACCAATCATTATATGAGCTCCATCCTGGAGAATGACCTGAAAGAAGTATTCTCTAAATGGCTGGAAGATAAGAATGAAAAAGAGATCAAGACACCTTACGACCGAATAAATAGTTTAACACGCAGATACTTTGTAGAAAGGAACAGGCTTGAGAAACTAAAGAGCATATCTGCACGGTTGAATCTTCAGCAGGATTTTATCTTTAACCTTTTAGATTGCCTGGGATATGAAACATCATTTATAAACAGATCTCTTGATGATAATGATCTTCTACCGATTGTGGGAGAGATACGCAAATCTACGGGAGCGCCTAATCTCTGGATCATACAAACTGTATCGATAGATGATGATGGATTGGATCCGTTAAACCAATCTTTGCTGCCTGAACAATTTTCTGAAGGGCAAACACCAATTGACCTTACTCTTTCCGAACTGATTTCCAAACGCATTTTTTCACTAAATGAACCTCCACGCTGGATCCTTTTGTTTAACTTCCAAAACATTGTGCTGCTGGATAGAACCAAATGGAATGAGAAGCGGTTGCTGCGCTTCGATCTGGAAGAGATATTCAATCGTAAAGACACTTCCACCTTTAAAGCGATGGCAGCACTTTTGCATAAAGACAGCATCTGCCCACAGGATGAAACTTCGTTGCTGGATACCTTAGATGAAAATTCCCACAAGCATGCCTTCTCTGTATCTGAAGACCTGAAATACGCTGCACGGGAAGCTGTTGAATTATTGGGAAACGAAGTGATCTCACAACTTTCCGAGTATTACAAAAAAGAGCTGAATGCTGTGGGACTATCACACGAATGCCTGCGTTATCTCTATCGCTTATTATTTCTCTTCTACATCGAAGCACGCCCTGAACTAGGATATGCACCAATGATGAGTGAAGAATACCGCAAAGGCTACAGTCTGGATTTTCTGCGGGATCTGGAACTTACCAAACTCACCACTGATGAATCTAAGAACGGCTTCTTTATACATCACTCTATCAGGAAATTATTCGATCTTGTGTTTAAGGGATTCAATTATTCCGAAAGGCAACTAACTGCAGTGATGGATGAAAAACCAAACACAAGAACTTTTTCAATGCATCCGCTCAAAAGCCATCTCTTTGATCCCAACAGCACTTCGTTGATCGATAAAGTTCAGATCCGGAACCATATCTGGCAGAAAATAATCAACCTGCTTTCACTTTCCAGAGCTCAAAAGGGAAACAGCCGTAGAGGTCGTATTAGCTATGCCCAATTGGGTATCAACCAGCTAGGTGCCGTGTATGAAGGTTTGCTTTCCTACACCGGATTTTTTGCCGAAACCGACCTTTATGAAGTGAAACCTGCCAAAGAAAGCTATGATGAACTGAAAATGGCTTATTTCGTGAAAGAAGAAGATCTGGAAAATTATACAGAATCAGAAAGAGTTTACAACACTGATGGAACCTTTAGAATGCATCCCAAAGGAAGTTTCATTTATCGTCTTGCCGGGAGAAACCGGGAAAAATCTGCTTCCTATTATACACCGGAATCTCTTACCCAATGTCTTGTGAAATATGCTCTCAAGGAACTTCTGAAAGATAAAACGGCAGATGATATCTTGCAGCTTACTATTTGTGAACCGGCAATGGGAAGTGGTGCCTTCCTGAATGAAGCCCTTAATCAAATGTCGGAAGCATATTTAAATCTGAAGCAGAAAGAATTGAACCGGCAGATAAGCCACAAAGATTTTACCCAGGAAAAACAGAAAGTAAAAGCCTTCCTTGCTTCGCGCAATATTTATGGTGTAGATCTAAACGACATTGCGGTGGAGCTGGCAGAAGTTTCTCTCTGGCTTAACTCAATCTACCAGAATGCTACCGTTCCCTGGTTCCGGATGCAGCTTGTTAATGGAAATTCTCTAATTGGTGCCAGACGGCAGGTCTTTAGTTCCAAATTGCTGAAGATAAGAAGAGGAGAAAAGAGATGGCTAGATTCTGTACCACAAAGAGTGAAACCAGGTGAACAGCGTTCAACCTCTTCTGTTTATCACTTTCTGCTGCCCGATGAAGGAATGGCAAACTACACCGATAAAGTTGTGAAAGAGATGGCTGCCCGGGAAATGAGACCTCTGAAAGACTGGAAACAAAATTTTGTGAAGGCTTCCTTTTCTATGCATGACATAGAAGTCCTTAACCATCTTTCTGAAGTAATTGATACACTCTTGAGTCAGCATACCAAGGCACGCCAGAGAATAAGAAAACAAACTCTACAACCCATTAACTGTTTTGGCCATGCGGAAGAAATTGATAAAGAAAAACTTACAACCCGAGACAAAGACAGCATCTTTGACAACATTATCCTGGGTAAGAATGATGCGAATGTCAATGCCTACCAACGCCTTAAAATGGTAATGGACTACTGGTGTGCCCTCTGGTTCTGGCCCATTGACAAACTCGATAAACTACCATCCCGTGATGAATTTCTACTTGATCTGCAATTGATATTGGAAGGCAATATATCCTACACCCGGGAACCGGAGGAAATGCATCTTGCTATAGAGGGGTTTGAAGAGGAGCGGCAGGTGGAATTGGATTTCTCCAACCAGTTTGGCATGGTAAACTTGGATGAACTCTGCCAGAAACTACCCCGCCTGCAGATTGTACGAGTTGTTGCTTCTCGTTCGCACTTCTTGCATTGGGAGCTAGAATATGCAGAGATTTTCACCAAAGGAAAAGGCTTTGACTTGATCCTTGGAAACCCCCCCTGGTTGAAATTAGAGTGGAAAGAGGCAGGCATTCTTGGTGATTTTGAACCAAAATTCGCCATTAAGAAGATCTCAGCTCCTGATGCTGCAATTTTGAGGGATGAAACTCTTGATAAATTTGGTATCAGATCCGATTATCTACTGGATTATGTTAGCTCTGTTGGAACCCAAAATTACCTGAATGGATTACAGAACTACCCACTCCTTAAAAAAACACAGAGCAATTTATTTAAATGTTTTTTACCTCAAGCCTGGATGTGGAATAATGCACATGGAGTAAGTGGATTTCTCCATCCAGAGGGTGTTTATGATGATCCTAACGGTGGTTTATTAAGAAGTGAAATGTATCCTCATCTTAGATATCATTTTCAATTTCAAAATGGTTTAATGTTGTTTGCTGATATTCCACATAGACAAAAATATAGCATCAATATTTATTCTAATAATGAAACTCCCAATTTTATTAATATTTCAAATATCTTTCATCCAGTTGTCGTAGATCAATCGTTTAATCACTCAGGCTTTGGAGTTTGTGAAGGGATAAAAAACAGCAAGAATAAATGGAATATTAAGGGACATAAGGATAGAATTGTTATAGTAAATGAGGAAATTCTCGAAGTATTTGCTAAACTCTATGATACAGAAAACACTGTTTCTTTAGAGGCAAGACTGCCGGTTATTCATACTAAGCATATTCTGGCGGTACTTAGAAAATTCGCTAATCAAGAAAGGAAGCTAGCAGATTTAAAAGATGAATTCACCTCTACTGTAATGTGGGATGAAACTAACGCTGTAAAGAAGGATGGTACAATAAAACGGGAAACAAGATTTGTAAAGAATTCTAAAGAGTTGATATACTCTGGTCCACATTTTTTTGTGAGTAATCCACATTATAAAACCCCCAAAGCAATTTGCAAAGAAAAGGCCGATTATGAGATTATTGAACTAACAGAGCTTTCCGAAGAATACTTACCTCGCACTAACTATGTACGTGCTTGCGATGTGCTAACCTATGAAGCCAGAATACCCAAGGTCCCCTGGGATAAAGAGAAATGTGTTGATCAGTATTATAGATTAGACCATAGATTTCAGCTGCCTTCAGCAAATGAACGAACCCTGATATGTAGCATTATCCCACCCAAAATTGCACATATTCATACAAATTTAACGATAGTTTTGCACGAACTTGATATATTAGCTAACCAAGCTGGACTTCATTCAAGTATCCCTTATGATTTTTTTGTAAAGACCACAGGTCGCGGAGCAATTCCTGGGTTAGTATCAAGTTTTATAATATTACCAAAAAACAATTTGATCCTTTCAAGGACACTTCTATTAAATTGTCTTACTAAAAATTTTTCTGATTTATGGCAGGAAGTGTGGAAAGATGAATATAAGCAAGATATATGGTTAAAGAAAGACGTGCGTTTAGATAATTCCAAATATAGCAATCTTAGCAAAGAGTGGAATTGGCACACTCCACTTCGTGCAGATTTTGAGCGCCGTCAGGCTTTAGTAGAGATAGATGTGCTAACCGCAAGAGCTTTGGGGTTAACCTTGGAAGAGCTTAAGACTATCTACCGCATTCAATTTCCAGTATTGCACCAAAACGAGAACGATACCTGGTACGATAGAACGGGAAGGATTGTATTCACCTTCAGTAAAGGTTTACCGGGAGTAGGTTTGAGCCGTCCTGAGTGGGAGAAGGAAACCCGCCTGGAGAAACTGGAGAGTAAATATAACCTTAAGTTAGTTTTCAATGAAGAAAACAACGGAAATTTCCGTTGGAATGATGAACAGGATTTCAAAACTATCAAAGAGATGAAAAACGGTTTTGTGGAGCGCATCGTGGAAGATGATACAATGCCGGATTACCGCTATTCCCGCTGCCTTTTGGAAATGGAAGACGGCACACGTTTGCAATGTCCTTGTCCGGAGCGAATAGAGCCTATTCCGGGTCCGATCCAGAAGATTGTTCGCTATTATGCACCTTTTGATAAATGCGACAGGGAAGAGGATTATGAGATTGTATGGAAGAACATTAACAATAGTCATTAGGCCTCGCGAACGGAAATTTAGAGATGAGCCTCACACTTACTTTCCTCTCCTAAAAGCGAGAGATAAATGAGAAATGGAAGAAGAAAAGAGTGAGAAATATTTAAAGGAGATAACTAGATGGCAAAATTAGTTAACGGTAAATGGGAAGCACCTTTTTGGGGTAAAGCACATAATGTAATTGGTGGTAGAGATCCTTTGGGGATGCAGAGTTCTTCTGTGGCTACCTACGGAAAAATGTTACCTGGTATAACTAACTTAACAGATAGAATCCGCTATTATGGTTTTTTCAGCTGGATAATGAAGAACTTTCAGAAGGATCCTGAACCATGGAACGGTATTGGTCGGACGAATTATACCCGTCGGTGTGAATTGTTATTTGCCTATATAAACCTTTATAATAATGATATAACCGGAATTACAGGCTCTGACTATGTAGGAAAAAATAGATGTAAAGATGATGATGATAAAGATAATCTTGCAGTTGGAGCAGATTATAAGCCTGAAGGAGCTTATTGGAAATTGAAAGCAGGTTCCTTTGGACAGTATTATTCCGGCTCTATGCAGGGTTTAGGATTGATCAAAAAGGAAAATGATATTTTATCCATTACTACAACCGGAGAGATACTTGCTGCAAAATTTGAAGAAAGGTTTTCCGTAGGTACCAAGGTCAAGTTCTTTAATATTGTAAAACGTGGAAGTTTTACATGTAAAGAGATTATGGAATTTAAGGATGAGTTTTATGTTACTAATATTCAAGCAGGTGAACAAGAGTTTTATCACAAAATTCTCTTAGCATATGATCATGGATTTAGCGAACGAGATTTATACTCTGAACATCGAAAAAAATCACTAATGTTTATTTTGAAGAGTATCGAAAGAGGTGAATTGTTACATTTGCTTGATACACCGAAACTGGCGTACAAAAAGTTTGGTAAAGACAGTACAGAGAGCGGTAGTGCTACTACTGGATGGTATTATTACCAATTAAACGAATATTGCCATTACGCTTTAGAAACGATTTTCTGGGGTATTCTATATGAACTGCAGAATAGAGGGAATGCAGTACTATCCTCCTTTATGAATGAGTGTGTAGAAGAGGTAATCAAAATTAATAAATTTGATAAGAACTGGCGAGAAACAGCTATTGTAAAAGATCAGGATATCCATCATAATGAATTAACAGAGCTTATTTCTAATATCAATGCTAATATCAAAGCAGGAGAAACATATCTGGCAATGGCAAATGGTTTTGCAATGCTGTTTAATGTTTATCTTAGAAATGCTGGATCTATGGAAGAATTATATAAATTATCTACCGAATTAGAACTTAGAAGAAAAGGGGATTGCTTAGAAGTTTTTAGTTACCTTCAGCAAACAGCAGAATTAGATTTACAAGAGTTGATCTTTAAAATCATGCAAAGGTTCATAATTGATAACCACATGCTTGTAGCCTACAGGAAGATGGGACTCACAAATCAGAATTCTCTCAAATTCCATATCGAAGATGGAATCATCTGGTTTAGAAATATAATAAAACCAGTATGGACGACTCCTCGTTTAAAAGTATTGGGTGATGTTTTGGTTGATTTGGATATAATAAAAGATTCAATGACAGAAGTAAACACTAAATCAGAATTCTGGAGGAGGATGAATGCATAGGCAAGCTTCTATTTTTGAATTAGTTAAATCCCAAAAGTATCATTCCTGCATTATAACTACTTTTTCATTCGATTTCTACTACTTCGAACATATAATCTTAAAAAATTTGAGAAACATGGGGGTTCAGAATATCCATGTTTTGATTGATGAAACTATGCTGGATAAGGCTTTAGGCTCAATTTCAGGCAATATAATATCTCATAATATGTCATATTCAATTTCGAGTATTAGAATGTCTGGAGCTTTTCATCCCAAGCTTTTTTTCTTCTTTGGAGAAGATGAAGGTTTCTTATCAATAGGTTCAGGAAATCTTACTGCATCAGGAATGGGTCATAATCAGGAGATTTGGGGTGCTTTTCATATTTCATCTAATAATTCCGAAACAAGAAAAATATTTTTTCTCTTATGGAACCACTTACAAGGTTATTTAAAAGATTCCCAGGGCATTGTGAAAGAAAAATTATACTGGGTCAAAAAATACTCTAAATGGCTCTCAGAAGAAAAGGAAATGCCTTTGGCAGGAAATGAATTGGTTGATTTGGGAAATAAATATCAAGGCATGGTTTTGTTTCAAGATGAAACTTCCATATTGCATAAGTTACTTAATTCAATTCCTGATAATGTGAATAAGATTTCCATAATTTCACCCTTTGTCGATGGAAATAGTGAAACCTTGATGTCCTTGGCAAATCATTTCAGCAAAGCAAAAATTGACTACATCGGACAGAAAAAATATTCACAATATCCACTTGTGAAAGATTCAGTAATAAGAAAAAGAATCAGTTATTACGACCTGAATACAAAGGGAGGCAATTTACATGCCAAACTGATTTGCTTTGAAGCAGAAGGTCAAAACTATCTTATCTTTGGCAGTGCAAATTTATCTAAGGCAGCAATGGGAACAAATTCAGGTAGTAGTAGAAATGCAGAAGTATCTCTTTTGCTAAAGCATCCTTCTCATAACTGGCTTAAGGAATTAAATCTATCAGAAAATATTATCGAAATTGAACCTGAAGCAAAGGTAGTTAGCATAAATAATAATAACGTCAAAAACACCTTCAAATTAAGATTATTGAACATAGATTTGCAAGGAAACAAGCTTAGTATTTTTCTTGGATCTGTTTTTAAAGAAGACGACCCTATTACCTTGAAATTATTTAATGGCTGGGGTGAAAAACTTCTTGAGTATGCATTAACATCAGTAAAAGACAAAACAAATATTACTGTTCATATTCCAAAGGAAATCTCTTCTGTGATTTCTTATGCTCAATTATTCCAATCTGATCTACCTATTTCAAATAAGCAGGTTGTCAATAGTGTGAGTGCTTTACTAAAAACATATCCCAGTAAAAAAAACAGAGAACTCAGTATTCTTTTAACAAAAATAGAAAAGGGAAATAAGCATCTCTTCGATATTATCCCGTTTTTGGCTCAAAATAGAAATTCCGAAGCTCCTGTGAACAGAGCAAGTTCCAATAAAACACAGAATAAAGATAGTGAAGAACAAAACAGTGAGGATGAAAAGTATTACGCACCATTGCCTGTTTATCAAGATAACCTTACCTATGCAAAAAGTGGATTAGCTAATTCTACAATTGGGCAAATATGTGATGTATTATTCAACTTAAGAAAATTGATTCAGGCTAATTTTACTGGTGATATACTTGGAGCTGAAGAAGAGTTGGCTACTTCCAAAGAAAGAAATTTAGGACAATCTGATATAGAGATGACCAGCAAAGAAATTCCAAAAATCAGAGAAAGCAAGTCGTCTGCCATTATAAATTATTATAAAAGATTTATCCGTGATTATAAAAAAATTAAGAGATCTGAGCGTAACTGTAAAAGTATTGAGGAAATAGGATATTTTAATGCCTCAATGTATCTGTTACTGGCAACAACAGAGTTAGAGGTTGAAGTTGTGGGTAAACATGAGAAATCAAGATTAGATGTAATAATTCCTCTGAGAAAAAAAGAGGAATGCGGCTCTTTAATATATACTGATGACTTTTATGGGATTGTGCTTAATGTAATATTCTATTTTACTATTTCAGTTAAAGATTTATCTACATCAGATAATGAATTTCTTGCAGATAGACTGGAAGTCCAAAAGAAGCATATGCTCTTGTTCAGTATGCTTGGGACAAGCTTACTGGAAAATCTTCTCAAAAAAGATACTGCGGATATAAATCCTAGAGTAATAGATAGAGTTACAAGCTCTTTATATTATTTAATATTTCACAACATGTATCATGAAGATTTATTCAATAATGCCGATGTTTGTGAAAAAGCCACAGAGCTTTTGAATAATGTAGTGCAATTTTCTGATCTGATTGATCAAGATAAGATTATTGAATCTATCACCAGAAATTATGTGGAATTTTTAACTAAAACTAAATCTGATAAGAGTTTTATAAATTGTTGCTCAATAATTAAAAAGTTCACCGAACCCAGGAATTAGGAGAGCTGATGTTTCCCTCAATACTCTATAAACAGATTCAAACTGGTATACACGATTTTCTTACTACAACATTCCCTGTTTCCACACCATTTTTTAAAGGTATAATTGATAGGCTCTTTGAAGAAGAAGACGTTCTTAAAGGGCCCTACATTTCAATGAAGTTGCCTTTTAAGACGGGTAAACTTTCCACTGACTATTTTACTCATCTAAAGATGGAATACAAACCTTATCTTCATCAGGAACTAGCCTTCCAGAGATTATCCGGAAGAAATCTGAAATCGACAATTATCTCTACTGGGACTGGTTCTGGGAAAACAGAATGCTTCCTGTATCCGATACTGGATCATTGCTGCAAAAAGGCGTTAGAAGGGCAAAAGGGGATAAAGGCGATAATTGTGTATCCAATGAACGCACTCGCCACAGATCAAGCTAAGCGTTTTGCTCATACTATCTGGAATAATCCTGATCTAAGAAGTAATGTGAGGGTTGGATTATATGTTGGTTCAAGAGACGAAATTCCAACTCAGGTTATGATGCCCGATAAAGTGATTACAGATAAAAAGACAATGCAACTGGATCCCCCGGATATTCTAATGACAAACTACAAAATGCTGGATTATCTGCTTATTCGTCCAGATGATTATCCGATCTGGCAATTCAATTCAGCAGAAACATTCAAATATCTGATCGTGGATGAGCTTCATACTTTCGATGGAGCCCAGGGAACCGATCTGGCCTGTCTTATACGACGACTGAAAGTAAGACTTCAAACACCAGAAAACTCTCTCTGTTTTATCGGTACTTCTGCTACATTGGGGGGGAATGAAAATTCACACGAACTTGTCAGTTATGCAGGTAAGATATTTGGTGAATCTTTTGATGCTGATGCTGTCATTAGAGAATCTGTTCTTAGCTATGAAGATTTCTTTAAAGATATTACTCCCAGGTATTTTAATGTCCCTGGGATTGAGGAAGCAGGAATACTGGAAGCTGACAATTATGGGACAATTCAGGATTACATTAAGGCACAATATAGTATCTGGTTTGATGAAGATTTTAAATATGAAGATATCACAAAAGCATTACCTGTAAATTTGAAAGAGCACGATTTCTTTAGAAAGCTAATCCTCGTATTAGGAAATCGGGCTTTCTCAGTTCAAGATATCACACTTCAATTGGATAAGATTATGCCGGATATGCTTGGTGTTGACTCGGCTTTCAAAGTACAATTGCTGCTCAGTATTTTGGCTTTAGTATCAATCGCAAAGTTAGATAACGGAAGACCCTTTTTATCATTACGGGTTCAATATTGGCTAAGAGAATTACGAAGAGTTGTAGCAGAAGTAAAACAGAAGCCAAGTTTACATTTCTCAGATGACTTAACTTCAGATAGGTTATTTCAGCATCTTCCAGTAATACATTGCAGAGAGTGCGGCGCGATGGGTTGGGCAGGCACAAGCAAAAGCGGAAATTCTGTCATCAATTCGGATTTGAAATTATTCTATAATAGTTTTTTTCATAACGCAAATAGCGTAAAATATATCTTCCCTTTGGACGAAGATTCAAGAGGATCAACCAATCAGCAAGCTAGACAAATATGCGGAAATTGTCTTAATACTGTTGATGATCTACATGTCACATCTTGCCCGGAATGCGGAGTGAAGGATAAGATGCTGAAAGTGACTCTACCGGATAATCAGAAAAAAATTGGTAATAATAAAATTATAACTACGCATGATTGCCCCTATTGCGACGGGAGAGATTCACTAACGATTATTGGCTCAAGAGCATCCAGTTTGATCAGTGTTATCATTAGCCAACTTTTCGCATCCAAATATAATGATGACAAGAAGCTTATAACCTTCTCGGACTCTGTTCAAGATGCTTCCCATAGAGCAGGCTTCTTCTCAGCGAGAACGTATCGATTCAACTTCAGATCTGCCTTACAGCAATTTATTAACTCTCATCAAGATGTGAAGTCATTATCAGAAGTTATTGGGAACTTCATTGATTACTATTGGAATAAGCTTGGAGCAATTAAGTTTGTTTCAACTTTTATACCCAATAATATGTTCTGGTTGGATGATTTCGAGTATTTTAAGGATAATGGCAGGGTACCGGAGGGATCTTATCTCATCAGTAATATAAAGAAAAGAATAGAATGGGAGATAATTAGTGAATATGGGTTTAATTGTAGGATCGGAAGAACACTGGAGAAAACGAGTTCATCTACGGTTACGATCGATAAGGAACTCCTACAACAGGTAGCAGATCATTTATTAGAGCCTTTAAGAAATATTGGCAATCTCCGCGATTTGGAGTTACCTTTAATTGTTGAATTTTTACAGGGCATGTTATATCGTTTAAAAACTGGTGGTGGAATTTATACTGCCGACTTTTCATCTTATATAAATGCATATGGTACAACATATCTTATCAATAGAATTGACTACTTACCGAATTTTAGTGAAAAAGCTCGTGCTCCCAGGTTTGTTACTACAAACAATAGGGGGCGTTTTGATCGTCTCTATGGAAGTGGAAAAGCAACTTGGTATGAGCAATGGGTTATAAAAGTTTTTGGTGAGTTAGATCAAATGCTGGAAAGTTATTCACAGGATGTATTAAAAGAAGTTATGAGTACTCTTGTGAAAGCTAAGATACTACGTGAAGATATTTCTCATGGCCATTTAATATGGTCGATTAATCAGGATTCTCTAGTTTTAGAAAGAGATGTAAAACAGCTTCGCTGTGATAAATGCGGTAATCAGATCTCGGTTGCGGGAGTAGAATCTAAGATATGGAATAATTCTACCTGCATACGCTACAATTGTCATGGACATTATCAAAGCGAAGAAAATACAGAAAACTATTATCACAAACTTTATAAGAATGCCGATATTCAGCGAATCTATACAGAAGAACATACCGGATTGCTGGATCGCAAAGTTAGAGAAAAAATCGAGAACTCTTTCATTAACCAAGATGCACCCTGGAATCCAAACTTACTGTCTTGCACTCCAACTCTGGAAATGGGTATTGATATTGGAGACCTTTCGTCATTGATCTTATGTTCAATACCTCCATCGGTATCAAGTTATCTACAGCGGATCGGACGTTCGGGAAGAAGAGATGGAAACTCATTGGATATTGCTATAGCCAATGCACGTCCACATGATCTATATTTCTATGAAAACCCACTCGAAATGATTTCTGGAGCAGTACAAACACCTGGATGTTTGATCGATGCTCCAGCAATATTAGAAAGACAATTTACTGCTTTCTGCTTCGACCGATGGGTTGAGACTGGAATTACATCATTGCAGTTGCCAGCGAAACTTGCTGCTATTCTTGCCCAACTAAATAAAAAGTCAGTAAATACATTTCCATTTAATTTTACTCATTACATTCAGATTGGTAAAGAAGAACTCTTTAACAGCTTCATTAAAATTTTTAAAGATGACCTTTCTGATGATGCCGTAGAATCATTGAGAGAGTACATTGACAACCGCAACGATACCGGTAAAGGATTGATATATAGAATTCACGAATCTTTCTGGGATATATATAATGAAGTAGAAAGTCTTAAGAAGCGAGTTAAAAAGATTAGTGCAGAGATCAGAAAGAGAAAAGATATAACGGCTAAAGATAGAAATTATGAACAAGATCTTGCAGAGCTTCTGAACGAGAAAGCATCGCTTAATTCAATTATCAAACATATCCGGGATAAGAATGTTTATAATTTTTTTACTGACGAAGGATTGTTGCCCAATTATGCTTTTCCCCAGGCAGGAATAATTCTACGATCTGTCATACTTAAAAAGAAACAAAGACCCGATAGCAAAGGTAAATATAAGTCACAAGTATTTGAATACCACCGTCCATCAAGTATGGCGATTAAAGAACTTGCTCCGGAAAATAAATTCTATGCAGAAGGAAGAAAGGTTGTAATTGATCAGATTGACATGAATCAATCTGAGATAGAGACTTGGATCTTCTGTTCGAAATGCTCTTATATGGCAAAGGCTGCATTGGACCACAATGATAAGTGTCCAAAATGTGAAAGTCCCTTGTGGTCTGATTCTGGCCAAAAACGTGAGATGATCAAGATGAAACAGGTTATTGCCACAACCTTTGACTATAGAAGCAGAAGTTGGGATGAGTCAGATGATAGAGAACCAGAATTTTATAACAAAAGAATTATTGCAGAAGTAAAGATGAATAACATTTCTCATGCGTTCCAACTTGAAAATCAGCCCTTTGGATATGAGTTTATAAAGAAAGCAGATTTTAGAGAAGTAAATTTTGGTAACTTGAATAGCTTAGGGCAAATGATGACCATAAATGGAAGTGAAATTCCTGTAAATGGCTTTAAGATATGCGGAGCATGTGGTAAAGTGTATAATAAAAACGACGAAATACGGCATGATATCACATGCAAATATAGAAATAAAGAAGTAAGTACTGATATTGTTAACACTACATTCTTGTATCGTGAATTTAGGTCTGAAGCTATTAGAATGCTATTACCGATGACATCGGAATCCATTAGTGATAAAAAAATGCATTCACTTATTGCAGGTCTTTATTTGGGCTTGAAACTGAAATTTAAGGGTAATATTGACCATCTTCATACAACTGTACAGGAGATGCCATTTGATTCTGAAAGCGATATTAAAAAGAATTATCTGATATTATATGACACAGTCCCAGGAGGGACAGGATATTTAAAGCAGCTTATGAAATCATCTGAAGATTTAGTTGGAGTTTTTGAACTAGCACTCAATTTTTTAAAAGCCTGCGATTGTCACAAAGATGAGGGCAAAGATGGATGCTATAAATGTATCTATGCATATAGATATAACTATCAAAAGCCAAATATATCTCGCGATACAGCTATTGCACTATTTGAGAGCATCGTACAGAGTAAAGGCAACTTAGTTAAGATTAAGACAATTGATGAGATTTCTACAAACAGCATTCTAGAGAGTGAACTCGAAGCTTTATTTATTTATACACTTAATCAATATACAAAGCAGAATGTTAATATGCGCCTTGAAATGGTGAATGGAAAGCCGGGATGGTTTATAAGTATAAACAATATTGGTTACTTCATAGAACCTCAAGTAGAATTAGGCATAGAGCAAGGTGTTGTAATACCTTCTCGTGCCGATTTCGTTTTCTTCCCTGAAAAAGAAACGAGTAATGCAAAACCAATTGTAATATTTACAGATGGCTTTATGTTTCATGGTGATCCTAAAGATGCAAAGGGTCAATTGGGGAAAGATTTAGCAAAGAGAATGGCTATTCTTAGAAGTGGAAATTATCATGTCTGGTCATTAAGTTGGAACGATGTAAAGCATCATGATAAGATTAATACTAAATCTACAGATTGTATTAATCCGGATGTCAAGAATCTATCCAAACTTATGGAAAAGATAAACGACTCTTCTGATTTTGTATCCTATAAATATTACTATAAAAAGAATAGTTTTGACCTTTTCCTTATTTTTTTAGGAAATCCTGATATTGCATGTTGGAGACAATACTCTACAGCATTATTAGTCACTCAATTGTTATCAAACAATAAGGTTACATCACAAGAGATTATTGAGGAATTCCTGACTCACTGTTAAATAGAATTGAAGTAGAGGATATAGACTTTGCTTCAGAAGGACACATAAGATATAACTTAGAGACACTTCATTATCCTGACGGAAAGAATAAAGTGAAGAGCTTTGTCTATTTGAGCAAACCAGCATCTACATTACAAGATCTCATGGATATAAGACTTATTTGTCGAATCCATGATGAAGATATTTCTCTACAAAAAGAATGGAGAAATCTATGGAATGATATATTACATTACATCAATATTTTTCAGTTTATTCCCAATGCTTATTTTATTTCTACAATAGGGATTGCCAACGGGAACTACTCAACCCTTGAAGAAGAAAGTGATGCAAATAAGATGTATGAATATCATATAAACGAAGATATCAAAGCGATAATAGAATTAATTGATGAAAGGTATCATGGTATCATCAATAGCATCATTACAGCTAAAATTGAGCTGCCAGAAATCGGCTATGAATTAATGGAGGATTCTGTAATTATTGGACAAGCAGAAATGGCTTGGCCGGACTATAGAGTTGCTTTGCTGCATAAAACAGATTATCAATTTGGGGAAATATTCGTTAAGAAGAAATGGAAAACAATCCGACTTGATGACTTTCTAACAGATATTAATAGTAATATTAAGATTATAAAAGATATAATGAATAAGCAGGAGATATAATGAGTTTGAAAGGAAAAATAACGGTAGCCATCTCAAGTGATTTTTTAAGTGCATTCTCAGATATACCAAGAAAGGAACAGAAGAGAGTACGGGAATTTGTTGAAGCTTTTAAACAAGATCCAGAAGCATCTAGATTTAATTATGAGAAAATTAATGGTGCTATAGATAAAAATATCCGATCAGTAAGAATTGATCATGATTATCGAGGCATAGTGCTAAAACCTGATCAGGGAAATGTATATTTGCTTTTGTGGGTTGATACTCATGACAAGGCATATTCTTGGGCAGTCACTAAGTCTTTCAGTATAAATCCCGAGACAGGTAGTATACAAGTTATTGATCTTTCGGCTGAAAAAAATTTACCAAAAGACGAAAAAGAATTAAGTCCCTCCCTATTTGATTCTTACTCAGATGAAGATCTTATCCAATTGAGTGTTCCAGAAGTTTTACTCCCTTTAGTTAGAAGTGTAAAAGATGATTTTGCTTTAGATAAAATCGAACCACACTTACCACAAGAAGCATATGAGTCACTTTTTATGTTGGCTGCGGGGGAAGAGCTTAAAACTATTAAGCAAGATATTATGAAGAACAAACTTGATTCCGACATCAAAACAGATGATTTTGAGAAGGCTCTTGATAATCTGGATACTAAAAGACGTTTTCACGTGGTTGAAGAAGAATTGGAACTTGCAGAAATATTAAATTGGCCTTTAGAGAAATGGCGTGTATTTCTCCATCCTAGTCAAAATAAAATTGTTAGTAAAATGTATAACGGTCCCGCAAGGGTATTGGGTGGTGCTGGTACTGGTAAAACAGTTGTTGCTATGCATCGAGCAAGGTTTCTAGCAGAACATGTATGGACTAAGCCTAACAATCGCATTCTGTTCACAACTTATACAAAAAACCTAGCAGCTGACATCCAGGAGAATTTAAAGAAGATTTGTACAGAAGCTGCTTTGAGTATGATTGAAGTAATAAATCTTGATGCCTGGGTAACTCGTTTCCTTAAAAAAAATGGATACAAATTCCGGATTGTTTATGAAAATGAATTGAAGCCCATTTGGGAAAATGTACTAAATGAAGTACCTCGAGAAATAGATTTGAACAGATCTTTTTTTCTTCACGAGTGGGAAAAAGTTATTCAACATAATGGTATATCAACATTAGATGAATATTTGCATGTTCCTCGAATCGGTTTGGGTAAAAGATTAGATAGAGCTACTCGAAGAAAAATTTGGCCAATCTTTGAAGAATATAGATCACAATTACTCTATCATGGATATAAAGAATCCATAGATGCAATAAGAGACGCAAGGAGTCTATTAATAAGTGCCGGTGATATTTTACCTTATAATTCGATAATTGTTGATGAGAGCCAGGATTTGAGCCAAGAAGCTTTCAAATTGATTCGGCAAATGATACCTTTATCAAGGTCTAACATTTCTAATGACTTGTTCATTGTCGGAGACTCTCATCAGAGGATATACTCTTATAAAATTGTACTCAGCCATTGTGGAATTAATATAATTGGAAGAGGCAATAAATTGAAGATTAATTATAGAACAACAGAAGAAACGAGAAGATGGTCTGTAAATCTACTAAAAGGTCTTTCCTTTGATGATCTTGATGGTGGCATAGATAGTCAGAAGGGTTACAAGTCACTATTACACGGTTCCGAACCATCATTGAATTTTTTCTCGGGTTTTAGTGACGAGATTAAGCATATAATATCTTTTATCAGGGAAATAGTTGATATGGGCGAACCAATGAGATCGATATGCCTGGTTGTTAGAACAAATGAGATGCTCAAGCAATATGAAGGTGCTTTAAAATCAAATGATATTCCAACTTTTACAATAAGACGAAGCTATTCCGAATCTACTTCACCCCCAGGAATAAGATTAGCAACTATGCATCGAGTCAAGGGTTTGGAATTTAATTATGTTATCATTGCAGCTGTTAATGATGGCTTAGTGCCGTTTATTGATACAAGAGGACATACCCAGTCGAAAAATGAGTTGAATGAAGATGAAACACGAGAGAGGTGTTTACTATATGTTGCAGCTACCCGAGCCAAAAAAGAGCTTCTTGTTACAAGTTTTGGGAAGGTTAGTAGATTTTTAACCAATATTAGTAATTAAAGGTTATTATATGGATAAACCTTACAATGATGATCCACTAGCCATAATAGACGCTACTTTTGATGGAGACTATGATCTAGTAAAAAGACTTTTGGAAGAAAACGCTCCAGTAAACATTCAAAATGAATTAGGTGAAACTGCACTTATGGTGGCTGTTGATGAAGGTTGGTTTACTATTGCAGAACTATTAATCAAGAATAGTGCAAACGTTAACATCGCTGACAAGCTTGGTGATTCTCCTTTAGCAGTGGCTATATGGAAAGAATCAAGAGACATGATCCATCTCCTTGAGAAGAATGATGCAAAACCTGTAAAAGGCGATTGTGCTCGAAAACAACAGTGGGATGAAATAAATGAAGACTTTGCTCATGCAAATGCAATAAAAAATTGGAAATATAAATTAAAGATTTAGGGGAACATGAAACATAGTATGATAGAGATGAATCTTGAAGAAACCGAAGAAACGAGTTTATCGGGTTAATTTGGCATGATTACTCAAATATAAAAGTTAAACCCAGATTATAATTTACTATAAATAGACAAGTTAGCTAAGTGGGTTCCAATATGGAACTCCCTCTAAATTGAGAAATCCAAACTGGTTAATACACATTGTTAACGAGTTAGCCTAAATTATTTTCCATGATAATTTCTTCATTCCCAGTGTTTAATAGGCTCTAAATGAGATAATTTGTTTCTCAGATCTTTCAGTCTTTTTACTTTGTATTTTAATTCATTACTGAATCCATCAGATGTAGTCATTTGATAGTAGATATGTCCAAGTTCTAAG
>Ga0208648_1001265_pt1 | contig 21367 bp, 27 predicted proteins | sample AntAceMetag02UKL_FD_184772 | JGI IMG/M metagenome (GOLD analysis project Ga0208648, IMG submission 184772) | Saline lake microbial communities from Ace Lake, Antarctica - Antarctic Ace Lake Metagenome 02UKL (SPAdes) (version 2) | ecosystem: Environmental > Aquatic > Non-marine Saline and...
GCGCGCACCAGTTTTGGGGCAGGGCGCTTTGCCTCGTATTCCATGCGTTGCTCAAAATCGGCAAGGGCCATCGGTCTGCCATAGAGGTATCCTTGAAACTGCACGCTGCCAACATGCGCCAGCAAGGCGTGCTGTTCTATTGTTTCCACCCCTTCGGCCAGAACCGTGTGACCCAGATCACGTCCGATATGAACAACATTTTTTACGAATGAAGCGCTGCGGTCGCTCTTCACCGAATCCTGCACGAAGCTTTTGTCGATCTTGATCTGCTGGAAGGGCAAATGACGCAGATAAGAAAGAGAGGAGAATCCGGTGCCAAAGTCATCGAGCGCGTTGGTGATGCCCAGATCGTGCAGTCTGCCAAGTTTGGCGATGACCTGCTCCATGTCGGTCACCAACATGCTTTCAGTCAATTCGAGGATCAGCCGCTGTGGGTCAGCGCCGGTTTTGGCCAAAGTCTCGTGCACAAATGCCTCGAAGTCGTCGTGCATAAGCTGGCTGGCGCTGACATTGATCGACAGGGACAAGTGTCGAAAAACGGGATGCTTGCCCCATTCGGCCAATGTGTAACAGCCTTTTTCGAGCACCCAGCCGCCGATGGCAACCATAAGGCCAAGTTTTTCCGCCTGTGGAACGAACTCGACCGGGGAGACAATACCCCGTTTCGGGCTGTTCCAGCGCAGAAGCGCTTCGGCGCCGATGGTGGACTGGGACAGATCGACTTGCGGCTGATAGACGAGTTCAAACTCATCGTTCCACAAGGCGGCCACGAGATCGCGGCTTAACTTGTCCTGACGGACAAACTCGGCCTGCATTGCATAGATGCAAAAGACAAGTATGGTGGTTGCCATGATTGTGTTGGCCCAGGCTCCAATGCTCCTCACCACATCAGACATCGGTAGGACGAACGGGGCTGCAAAAGGCGCACTGGCGAGTGCGACGAAAGCCAGCAGGCACAGGACGATCAATGCCAATTGCGCGCGCGATTTTTGCCGCTGGTAATTGAGATAGCCCATTGCAGCCAAAGCCAGCAGATAAATATGACTGACCCGTGGTGCTTCTGCAGTCGGAACATCCAGAGACAGCCCTATGAAGATGATAATCACCATCAAGGCAGCTTGACCTGCCAAAATTCCGAACGTGAGATGATTGCGACGGATCAGCAGATGGATTGCGAGCCCGGTGGCGAAAGCGGCGGTTTCTATTGCCGCCATCCACCACGAGCCTATCACGGCGAAGACCACAGCCCAAACGAGACCGATGCCAGCAATCACCAAAGATCCATACTTATAAGTCACGACCATGCGTGTTGAGTACTGAGATAGGTGTGCCATTGCGGGCTGTCGCTTTGATTTTGCCATTGGGGTTCCAGGCTTGGCATCTTGAAATATCATAGCGCACATTAAGACCAGTTCTATTAAAAACTGGTATTCCAACAAATTCGCGAGCAGAATAGTTGCCACACGGGCTATCTAACCAATGGAGTTGTTGGCAGTTGATAGTCAAGCAGATGCAAGTATTGTAGTTAAGACGGTCACCAGAGCAAAAACAGCGAAGCTCGGGAATGGACCTAGGTCATCGACTCATTGCATCTTGGCAATATTCTGATTGCAGCGGGCTTCACGGAAGCGAGATAGGTGTCATCTCGCTTATCGTAGCGTGTTGCAACGGCGGGTAAGCGTTTGATTTTGTAGAAATACCGTTCGGCAGCATTACGCTGTTTGCAGGCCCCATGGCTGAATACGGGTGGATTGATGCGGATCGGCAAGCGCGGATATTGGTCCATCCTCTACAATTTACCAGGTTTTCACGATTCTTGTACTGAAGGCCAACGCAATTTTACCGAAAAAAGAACCAGTGCCTATCGTCGCAGTTTCTCTGTCAACCACACTCCTGTAACGCGCAAGAACGTATGGCAATAACCGGGATTAGGCGGTTATACGCGGTGCTTAGCGGGATAGATCAACAAAAACCGCACCTTAATGCAGCACCGCGACACCAAATCCCAAAAACTGGCACGCAAGATCAAATGGCATTTCGCCATGCCAGGTGAAACAGCCCCGCAAAAACAAATGGCATTTATCCAGGCCTCAATATTGCGAGGATAAAGCCAATTCGTTTTCCAATACGGCTACCAAATGCTGCTATGGTGCTGCGAGGCTGCGTGTGTTGATTATTTTTTAAATTTGTTGCGCTCAAATTTGCCAGTACGCGCTGTCTAATATCGTCAAGTTGTCCACCCAATATACTTCCCCAAAAGTGTATGGCACCCGCTGGCCAGCCGGGCGCGGGCGTGAAATTAACACGATAGGGCGGTACAGCGCCTGAATGCGAGGTGGTGGTACACCTCGCCCCGCAACTTTGGCGCTTAGCCGGCTTTTGTAAATACCTATTTTCTGTTTGTTTTGAACCAACCGGCTTGTTTGGCCAGCTTATCCACATAATCGGTCAACACAGCTTCCAGCTGTTCATCCGTAGCATCAGCGCCGCCAAATTTGTCCAACAGTACCTGATGGATCATCACCAGGGAGTAATAGAAGGAATCGGCATTAATGTGCGCATCGCTCTGTTCCTGCAATTCGTACATCCGGCGAAATATTGCCTGAACGTATTGTTCCTTCATATCAAGGTTTTGGCGGACATTCGGCGTAATCTCTTGAGCGGACGGCGGTTTATATGGCGCACCGCGTCCAGAGGCTATCCATTCTATTGATGCGCCCGTCCCTTCGGCAATTTGTACCAAAACATCCATGCGAGGTTGTGATCCCCCAAGGTACTTTCGAATGGAGCTTTCAGGGATATCGCACTTTCGGGCGAATTCACTGCGATTCATATCACCAATTAGAATTTTTAGGCGATCAGGAAAACTTTGAGCACTCATAAACGAACTCCGAAGCCGCTTCGGAGTTCGTTTCTACGCCAAAGAAGGCTTAAATAGCTGTTTAAATATAAAGCCTTACCCATTGAATTAGCCCTTTAGTACGAAAATCTAACTCCGAAACGCCCAATAGTACGAATTTCACTTGAAAAATTCGTACTATTATGCGACGTTCGTTGCATCAAACGTTGTATTGCGTATCCAAAAAAACCGGCTTTACGAGAGCCAGCCATCTGGAGCTATCATGACCAAACCTCACCAGGCATGGGATAGATATGCCATTTCGGCCGAAGTGAAACGGCGCGGAATGACACTGACCGGCATCGCTCGTGACGCTGGTCTTTATGACAGTGCCTGCCGTCAGGGATTGTCCGGAGGTAGTCGCGTCGGTGCAAAAGCAATTGCACAAGCGCTAGGTGAACCATTTTCCGTCCTGTTCCCGTCTTATGGCAAAGGCCACAACAGCAAGAATAACCTTAGCCTAAATAGCGACACGGGCAAAAGGCAAAAATCAGCGAACGCTGTGGACGAGACGAGGGCTGCGTGATGCATGATCCGTCAGCCGATCGGCCAAACCCTGACATTCCTCTTTTTGATCCCTGGCTCGCCATAGCGATTGCCAGTGTTTGTGTGGTCGCCGTTGGCATCTCGGCGTTTGCGGTCGTTCTCAAATATGCGTGGAGTTGAAATATGAGTATTCGTCAGACAGTGGCCGTTGCCCAAATCAAGGTCGGAGCGCGGGTTAGGAAAGCACTGCCAGATCGCGTGAAGGCGTTAGCCATATCCATTGCAGAAAATGGACAAGATAAGCCCATTGATATCGTCCAGTGCAAAGACGGCTTTGAGTTGATAGCGGGTGGCCATCGTCTTGCAGCGGTTCTGGAGCTCAATCACGAGACGATTGAAGCAGATGTATATTCAGAGGCAGAATTCAATTCCACGCACAAAAAACGGCTGCGGGAAATCCGCGAAAACCTTGAACGCTTTGAGCTCAACGCCTTGGAGAAGGCGGTCAGTGTCGCCGGTTACAAGGAGAGCTTTGAAGCCCTGAATGGTGTAGCCAAACGGGGCCGCAAAAAGACATCTGCAGACGACCCGGAAGAAATGAGTGCAAAGTTTGCACTCAATTTCAATGAGGCCGCACAGAAGGTCTTCGGCCTGTCCAGGCGTAGCGTTTTTCTATCTCTCAAAATCGCGTCAATTGATGCAAAAGTGCGAGACAGAATAGCGAACCATTCCATTGCCAACAATCAATCCGACCTGCTGTCACTGGCTGAAGAGACAGCCGAGATACAACGCAAGGTCTGCGACCTTTTGTTAAGCGAGCCTCCGAGCGCCAAGAGCGCAACTGAGGCAATTTCATCCTTCAGTAATACGCCGAAACCAAGACCGCTTGCCGCATGGGAGGTTGCATCTGGCCGCTTCTCCAAACTGACCCCAAAAGACCAGAACAGATTTTTCGAATTGCACGCGGAAGCAATCGAAAAATGGTTCGCTTCACGAGGTAAATAATGGCTCGGCAACGCGATCCTTTCACTCTCGATTTATTGTCGTGGCAACCGCCCAAGATTGAGGCGGGTTACGAGGATGAAGTTGCGGGACGTGGTGCCTTGGACAATCGAATTGCCCGGTTGATTGCAAGGGCGCTCAAAGACGCCAAGGAAGCTGGAAAGAAACGCGACGAAATTGCTGAAACCATGACCGCCTATCTGAACCGAACGGTCACAGAACAATCGCTCAACAAATGGTCTTCAGAAGGTAGCACGGCACACCGAATTCCCCTGGATGCCTTTGTCGCATTAATCGATGCCACCAACGCTGATGATCTGCTCGGTTTCATTCCGGCGATGTTTGGTTTCGTCGCGGTGCCGGAACGTTATCGGGGCATCATTGAATTGCATCTGCTGGAGGACCACGAGCGCGAGATTGCCGCCCGCAAAGCTGCGTTGTCGGCATCTATCGGCGGGGTGCGTCGGTGAAAGAGTGGCTAACCGCACGAGAGTTGGCGGCACAAAAGCTGCCAGAGCTGCCAGCAACCGAACGCGCTATTCAGGTCAAAGCAGACAAGGACGGGTGGAATAGCCATCCAACGCATGCCCGCAAACGCTCGGGACGTGGCGGCGGCATGGAATACAATGTGGCATTGTTGCCGACATTGGCACAGATCATTTACAAGCAGCGCCATATCGATATCAGCCGGTGGATCGACGTGCGTGAGGAGGCTATCCAGGAGCCTCAGGTTTCGCTCTCTGACAGGGCGGAAACAGAGCGCGCTGCGCGCATGGCCATTATCCAGAAATTTGAGCAGTTCAGTGCCGGCTTGTCGATTGGGCGGGTCAGCCAGATGCAAGTGTTCTCAGACAAGTACAATCTCGGCACCATAGCCGTTGATCCCTGGGTGAAAGACGCCGTTCCAAAGTTTGGCAAGCGTACTTTGTCACGGTGGATTTCAGCCGCGCGCAAAGGCAACTCGAACAGCCTGGCCGTTGACCGCTCCAAGGCGCGCAAGGGCAAGGGTATTCTGGACGTGGCAAACAGCGGCCAGGTTCGCTCATTTGTCCTCGCCCTGATTGCCCATCAACCGCACCTTTCAGCTCATCATGTGCGGACGATTTGCCGTGATGAATTCGGCGACCAGATCGAAGGTGCAAAAGGCATGGTCAATATGCCGCCCATACGCACCTTCCAGCATTTTTTGAAGGTGCTTAAAGAAGACAATAAAGTGGCTTTGACAAAGCTCACCAATCCCGATCTTTACCGCTCGACAATGGCACCGGCCGGGACCGGCACGATGCGCCATATTACCGAACCGAATGCGCTGTGGCAGATCGATGCATCGCCTGTCGACGCCCTATGTGTCGATGGCCGGTATTCTCTCTATGCCTGCATCGATATTGCGACCCGTCGAACAGTCATAACGCTGTCAAAAACACCTCGCGCGTCCGCTGTCGCGTTGATGATCCGCAAGGCTGTTTTGGCATGGGGATTGCCGGACACGATCAAAACCGACAACGGTAGCGATTTCGTTGCCAGAGACACTCGGCGGCTCCTGGCTTCCCTGTCGATTGAAATGGATGTTTCTGATGCCTACACGCCGCAGCAAAAAGGCCATGTCGAACGTGTAATAGGCACATTCCAGCGCGATGTCGGACCTCAGCTTCCGGGCTTTGTGGGGCATAGCGTTTCCGATCGGAAAGCTATCGAAAGTCGGAAATCATTCGCCGCACGCATGGGAGAAAGTGACGCTGAGATTTTTGGCGTGCAGCTAACCGCCGCTGTTCTTCAAAGCTACATAGATCGTTGGCTCGAGACCGTTTATGAGCAACGACAGCATACAGGCCTGCAAAACCGCACCCCGTTTGCCGTCGCTACAGCCTCAACGGCAGCGATCCGCACGGTGAATGAGCGGGCTCTTGATCTACTGCTTATGCCGGCAGCAGGCAAAGGCGGAAACCGCACCACAACGAAATTTGGTATCCGGATTGATGGCAGATATTTCCTCTCTCCGGACCTTATGCCAGGCACACGGGTATTTGTCCGTCAGGACCCGAACGATGCGGGCAAGGTTTTTGCCTTCTTAGCTGAAACTGGCGTGTTCCTGAGCGAAGCGATTTGCCCGGAGCTATCCGGCATACATCCGGAAACCTTGGTTGCCACGCACAAGAAAATGCATGCGGAAAAGCTTGCTGAAGCGACGCAGCAAATTCGAAAGGATATGCGCGCAATCGCCAAGGGACCGACGCTCATTGAGCGGACGCTTGAAGTTGCCGCCCGCGATATGCCGAATGTGGTGGCGTTACCGAAAAAGACCGTTGAAACCACCACGCCGGAAATAGCGGCGGCGCTTGATGCTGCAAACTCGGACCTACCAAAACGCTCAACAATGACGGCTTCCGCCACCGCTATTCATGCGCAGCTGATGCAGGAACCAATCGGCGCACAAAAGGTGACAATCCTACCGGAAACACGCGAACGGCGTTTTCGGCGCGCTCTGGATTTGAATGCCCGCGTTGAGGCTGGCGAAATCATCGAGCAATCCGATGCAATTTGGCTCGGCGGTTATCTGGAAACACCCGAATTCAAGACACAACAAGTGATGTTTGACGATTTTGGCGATCAGGCGCCTGGACTGCGTTCCTGAAAAAAAAGCCCCGGCAAAAGCCGAGGCATAAATGATTGAGGACTGAAAAATGAACCATAATTCGAATGCGGTCAATACCGGGCATATAGCGCCACTCAAGAACGTCTCAAATTGTTTGGACGTTGCACTGCGAATTATCAACCGACCAATCGGTGTGGACGGTCTGGGGCTGTTCTATGGGCGAAGCGGTTACGGCAAATCCAAAGCCAGCACCTATGTTCAGAACAAGTGTGATGCAATCTATTTGGAGGTGTTCGATTTTTGGACGCGCAAGGTCTTTGTTGAAAACCTGTTGATCGAACTGGGCATCGATAAACCACGCGGTACCGTTGCCAGTATGATGCAGCAGGCCTTGAGCATGTTGCAGGATGAACCGAACCGGCTGTTGATTATCGACGAGGCCGACAAGCTCGTTGACAAAGGGTTCATTGAACTTGTTCGCGACGTCTATAAGGGTGCGAAAATTCCGGTCCTTCTTGTAGGCGAGGAACAACTGCCGGAAAAACTCAAGCGTTATGAGCGATGCGAAAACCGGGTCACAGCCTATCAGATGGCAAACCCGTCAGACCTTGATGACGCTCGCGTATTGGCGAATGTCTACCACCGTAAGCTGACCGTCGCCGATGATTTGCTTGAGCGTATCGTCGAACAGACAAGGGGCGTTGCCAGCCGGATCGTGACAACGCTTGCCGAGGTAAACCAATTTGCGGTTGCGCACGGGATCAGTGAAATTTCCAAGGCTGAATATACAGGTGCCGTCTTTACCGGGCAGGCACCGCGTCGCCATCACAGTGCGGGAGTGGCCTGATGGCAATTATCATGCAACTGACCTGCACCGACACCAAACCCTTGCGGCGTGGAAAAGAGTATTTCTGGAAAGTGATTTATGATCTGTCGGCTGACGGCAGTGAGTTCACATTTGCCGATGTTTACGGGCGTTGTGATCCTGGGCTGAAATCGAGTGTTCACAACTATCTGACACAGCTTTGCCGGGGCGGTTATGCCGTTCGGGATGCCGACTTGCCTCTCCAAAAATACCGCATGCTTAAACGACCCTTGATCCGCCCAATCATTGACGACAATGGCAAAAAATGTGCCAAAGGCATGTCCGGCGCAGGGCGTCAGCACATGTGGAATGTCATGCGCCGCAATCGGGACGGATGGACAGCCAAGGAACTGGCAATCAGCGCAACGACTGAAGATGTTGCTGTGTCGCTGCAGACCGCACAGCAATACAGCAACGCGCTGCTTAAGGCCGGGTGTCTCGTGCATATGGGTGTCAATGCCGAGCGCCGTATCGTTTATCGCCTGAAGGGATCCGCGAATACAGGTCCACGCTGTCCCATCCGCGTGGCTGGAAAGGCTATTTTCGACCCGAACACAAACCGTCTTGTTGGTGACGTCTTGTTGGTGGGGGAAGAGTCATGAACAGAGGTCCAGTCTCAAACAAGTCTGCAGTTGATCACCATGCAAAAGCCATTGAGGCATGGGGCAATCCACCCGAATGGATTTCGGCACTTGCCCAAGCATGTAATTTGTCGAGCCAATCCAAAGTGGCTGCCAAATTGAACTATTCAGCGGCGACAATCAGTCAGGTCATAAGCTGCAGCTATCGCGGCGATATCGAGCGCGTCGAGGCAATGGTCCGCGGCGCATTCCTGTCAGAACTGGTGGCCTGTCCGGTGCTTGGCGATATGCCCCGCAATATGTGTCTTGGATGGCAGAAGAAGCCACGCGCGGCAACGTCATCGCATCGCGTTCAAATGTATCGCGCCTGTCGAAACGGCTGCCCGAATTCCAAACTTGAAGGAGGGCAGTCATGAGCGTTTTTCTCACCGATGAAATCAAGCATTTCCGGGACATGTTCGATGGCTACGACCAGACCGGTGTTCAGATTTCTGGCCGCCGCGTGCAGATCATCCAAGCCAAAATCAACACCTTGCTGGCGCTTGCCAGTGAACTGGAAGAGGAAACCAGTTGCAGGCAATGGAACCGACTTGGTCGGCCGCTGGATGAACGTTTCACCTCAGACAAAGTGGTTCTGTTTCCAGGCAAAGATGACCCGAACGGCCCTGGGGACGCTGCCTGAACAGATCCCGCGACAATATCGTGGCCGAGGCAATTGCGGCCACGATTCCAAACCACAATCTGAAGAGGACGCAAGACAATGAACACAACAGTTGAAATGCAGGAAACAGCCAGTGGCTTCATTCTCGAAGACAAGCGCGCCGATGGCATCATTATGGTCAATGGCAAGCAATATATGGAAGACGCCAAAGGCTCGTTGACGCCGGTGGAACTGATCAAGCCAGCCGATAAATTGCAGGATGAAACCGTTCGAAAAATCATCGGTTTCGCATCAGACCTGTCTGATCGGATCGCCCGTTTTCGTGGGCACAGTTTTACCGATCTGGGCGAGTTGGAAGCTCTGCTTGCACAGGAATACGAACTCACGAAAGGCGGGGCAAAAGGCAACAAGACCTTCATGTCATTCGACGGGCTGATGAAGGTCCAGGTTCAGGTGTCTGACTTTGTTGAGTTTGGTCCTGAATTGCAGATTGCCAAGGCGCTGATTGATGAGTGCCTGAATGAGTGGTCGAGCGAGGCGAGGCCGGAAATCCGGGCCATCGTTACGCGCGCGTTCAATACAGATAGGGAAGGGCAAATCAACAAGTCAGAGCTGTTCATGTTGATGCGTCTGGATATCGAAGACGAACGCTGGCTGAAGGCCGTGAAGGCCATACGGGACGCAATGCGTGTTGTGGGCTCGAAGCAATATGTGCGTTTCTATCAACGCACCAAGCAGACCGATAAATGGCAAGCTATCACAATCGACCTAGCGAAGGTGTGAGTGATGAACAATTCAAAATGGTTGAATGGATACCGTTTTATAAGCCGATTGAAGGTCCTCTATTTCCAAGAGATAATCACTTGCCGATTTCTTCAAAAAATCCAGATCATTGCTAAAATTGCGGCAATTCGATTGCATTTTCTCATTAAAATGTGCAGGCGTTCGAAACTCGGGGTCACGATCGTTTTTGTCGTACTCCGTCAAATAGCTTTGAAAGTCGGCCAAATTTTTGAAACCGTTATTAATATTTTCGAAGGCAATATTTGCCGAGCTACCCATGAGCTGATTTACTTCTTCAGCATTCTTACAGAGTTCAAATTTTTTGCTTTTCATTCTGATCTTATTAACATCATTTTTCCAGTTCTGCATCATTTCCTCGTCAATTTCAATATTGTCGATGGACGAAAGCTTTTCGGAAAAATCAAGCAGACACGAGAGAAATTCCTTCAGAAAGCTGACCTGCTGAAAACAATAGCGGTCAACCATCAATGCCTCACGTCTCAAGTTGAGGCTTATAAAATCTCTGTGCCGTTGTTCAGCACGTTCATCGGATATTTGCATCTGATGAATGGTTTTTTGCATCTTCTGCACTGTCATGAGTGCACCAAGAATTGCCAGCGCGCCAGCTATCAATCCTTGAAAGTTTTGGATCCGACCCAGCCACGTGTCGCCTTCGGGTGCGAATGCAACGATCAGTACAACCATAAAAACAAAAACTGTTGGCACCATCCACTGAAGTTTGCGTTTGTTCCCATCAGATACATCCGGTTTCTCAGACATGTTTGCATCCTCTTGTTCAGTCGGTGCGATGACCCTTCTACCGTATTAGCGGTGAACCGATATGGGGTGCAACCATGACCTGCCTTGCAACAATCCACGTTGGCAAAAAGCAGCTTGGCCTTGATGACGACACAGCACGTGATCTGTACGAGCAGGCAACCGGCAAGCGTTCGCTACGCGCCATGTCTGAAACGGAGCGGATGAAGGTTGTTTCAGCCATGCGTCAGCGCGGCTTCAAAGCCGGTTCAAACGTGCGTGCAAATGGCCGCAAGAAGTTAACCGGCCGCTATTCCAAAAAGCTGCAGGCATTGTGGATTGCCGGTTGGAATCTTGGTGTCGTGAATGAGAGGGATGACACAGCCTTGCTGGCCTTCGTCAAACGTCAAACCAGTGTTGACCATGTGCAGTTCATGCAAAGCGCCAAGGATGCTCGCAAGGCCATAGAGGCACTCAAGTCCTGGGTATCACGGGTTGGCGGGGTTGATTGGTCAACGCATGAATTTGATCCGCCATATGCGTGTTCCAATGGCTTCAAGATTGCCTGGGCGCAGTGGCTGAAACTCGGCCACGATGTGCATGCGACCAGCACCCACCAGTTTTGGGATGAAATAGGCTCCATTCTTGGTCATTCCAGCTTTTTTGAAACTGGTCCGACCGCTGCCGAATGGGTCAAAGTCATGAACCATTTCGGCGGGCTGATCCGGGCAAAGGCCAAATGATGATGTGTCCGCGTGTGGAACAGGTCTCGCAGGATTGGACGCTGTTTGATTTCGGCCCGGAAACGCGCGAAATCGACCGGCTGTCTGATGAACGGCGTGTTTTGCATGCGCGCATCGTCAAGCTTCCTCCACATTCACATCATCGCGTCGAACTACAGGCGCGTTTGAAATTGCTCACTCAAGAGCAACTCGATGTGGAACGTCGGTTTTCAGCAAAGGGCGGCAATGACTGATCAATTGACAGATCGCGCCTATTTTTCACCGCTGCTCAATCAGATTGCTGATTGTGCCGGTGTCAGGGCTGCGCTCTTGCTCGGTCGCGACAAAGCTTGCCAACGCATATACATACCCGCCAAAATTTCACCGGGGCACTGGTTGTTGGAGCTTCTCGGCGATGAAGCATGCGCACGCGTCATCAAGGAATTCGGCGGTCAGCAACTTGACATTCCACCAGCACTTGGCGGACAAATACGCCGCCGCCGCCGAGCCATCATCCAAATGTCCAAGGACGGATGGTCGATCAACCAAATAGCAGGCACTCTGGGCGTTGCACGCTCCACAGTAACCGATACCAGGCGCGATACCGGCGTACGGGTTGACGGTACCCAGAAATCGCTATTTGACGAATAAGGGTCCGAATTCGGACCCTGAAAGACAATTCCAAAAACCTGCACTGTACTTCCAATTGAGACGCTTGAGGCGTCTTTCGTTTTGGGAGCCGGAGTTTGGAAAAGAGCCTCATAGATCAGCTTGAATTTGGTGGTGGTGAAACGGGCGGCGGTGATGCTGTCACGGCTCGTTTTGCCAAGCGCATTGGATGCGATGTCAATTATCTGCGCTCAATTCTGAGTGTGGAAAGCGGCGGGCAGCCCTATGACAAAATGGGCCGTTTGATCATCCTTACCGAAAAGCATGTTTTCTGGCGGGAACTGCCAAAAGCGTTACGGGCAAAAGCGCAACGGGCTGGTTTGGCAACGCCCAAATGGTCAAGGTCAAACTACAAGGACCTGGGCGGTACCGGATCCGACAAGCGCTGGCGAAAACTGCGCGCCATGGTCGGAATTAATGAGACGGCGGGTTATCGCTCGGCGTCCTATGGTGCGCCGCAAATCATGGGTTTTAACCACAAAGTGTGCGGCTACTCGACCGTGCAGGCCATGGTGAAAGCATTCGGTGAAGCTGAAACCTACCAGGTTGAGGGCTTTATCACCTATCTCGAAAACAATGGTATGGGGGAAGATCTTCGGCAACGCGACACACGCGCCATAACACGCCGATACAATGGCTCTGGTCAGGTGGATTTGTACTCCAGGCGCATCGACGATGATTATCGAAAACGCACTGGTGAAGCGGTGTCCGTTGTGAATTCCAAACGGTCCACAATGTTGCGTATGGGCAGCACGGGCGATGGTGTCGGTATCCTTCAAAACAAGCTGATTGCATTGGGCTATCACGTCACGCCTGATAGCGACTTTGGCCCTGCGACACGAAAGGCCATTGCCTCGTTTCAGGTGGACCATGGACTGGCTCCGGACGGCATGGTTGGGCAGCAAACCCGTAACGCCCTGGAACGAGCGGTGCCACTCAATCAACAGCCGGGCAATTCGCGCGATCAACTGACAGTCAAGGATCTGCGCGAACGCGGTTCCCAAACTGTCAAGCAAGGTGACCGGCTGACTTACAGTGGCATCATCGCAATGGTGTTTGGATCAACGGCAGAGCTGGCAGAGATCGAAACCAAATCCGGCATGCTTGGTTTTGCGTCCGAAGCGGCTGACCGCATCAAACAAACCGCTGAGCCATTGCTTTCCCTTGCATCAGGCAATGCAGGGCTTGCCATCGTCGTATTTGGTGGCCTGGCGCTGTTGATCGCACACAAGATCAAAACTCGTCGACTTGAGGACGCAAAAGAGTGGAGGCACGTAGGCTGATGTTTTCGCTCTTGCTTTCAAAGGGGCTTGCCGCCCTTGTCAAGTTTGGCTTTGGCGAGATCGTCAATCGAACCTTTGAATACATCGAGGTCAAGGGCGCGCAGGCCAATGACCGGGAACGCATCCGTGCCGAGCTGACAGTTGAGGCCGCCAAAGCCGCGCTTGCCGAAGTTCAGATCATGGCTGATCTCAATAAGTCCAAGTTTCAATATCCCTGGTTCTGGTTGTTTGCCGCAATGTTTATTGCGCCGCTAGCTTTGTGGTGGGGGGCTGTGTTGCTGGACAGTGTGTTCCTGTTCCCCTGGGACGTTGCCAATTTGCCGACACCGGAGATCCGCCAGTGGGCCGGCAATATGATCGAATGGCTGTTTTATGTCGGCTCCGGTGTTGGCGTTGCAAAGATGGTGTTGAAATGAAAATCGGAAATTTCGGACACGAACTGGCTGATGAACGCGCGGCCCAGGAGCGGGCTACAGGGATCGCCACTGCGAGCCGGGCAGTTACTCGGATCGGCGGCAAATATTGCCTTGATTGTGGTGAACAGATTTCAGCTGCACGCCGCCTGGCTGCACCATTTGCCGTTCGCTGTTTGACCTGTCAGGCACGCAGCGAAAAGCGAGGCCGTTAGACAATGGATGAAATGAAAGAATGGCTTGGAGCCGCCGCATTGGTCATTTCAATTGGCGTCACAATTTACGCCTGGATGACGGCGCGCTCCAAAGTCAACGCAGAGCATCTGAAGGCGGTGGACGGTGGAATGAAAGAACATGACCGGCGTATCCAGAACCTTGAAAGCGAAATCCAGCACATGCCGTCAAAAGACAGCCAGCACAAACTGGAGCTGTCAATCGCACAGATGAGCGGTGAGATGAAAACCATGTCCGCGAACATGGACAGCATGACGAGAACCACCCGTCGCATGGAAGAGTACCTACTGGGGCCAAAAGACAAATGAACAGCTACCGTGAACATGCCAACCAAGACGCCCGCCTGGTGATGCTGAGGGAATTGTCCAAAGAGACAGACTACCGCCTCAATGACACGATCCTCGCGGGTGTCCTGGATGCCTTTGGGCACAGGCAATCACGCGGCTGGTTGCGTGGACAATTGCTCGAGCTTGAAGCGCTTGGCGCTGTCAAGCTTACCGAAGCCGGTAGTGTCATGATCGCGCAAATCACCCGCCGTGGCATGGAGCATGTCGAAAACCGGGTAGTGATCGACGGCATTGCCCGTCCATCGCCGGAGGCCTGATATGGCGCGCAAGGGCCGTGGCCGGCTTTCATCGATCGACCTGTTGCCGGAAGATGCCGAAGGCGATGTCATCTGGGCGGTTGGCCAGTTGCAGAAACGCGAGCGGCTGCAAAAAGACATTCTGAAAGAATTCAATGGGCGGCTGGCTGATCGTGGCATCGGTTCCGTGTCAGCATCGGCATTCAATCGTTATGCGGTTCGCAAGGCCAAGGCATTTGCAAGGTTGGATGAAGTCCGGCAGATTTCATCGGCGCTGACAAATGCGTTGGGGCCCGACAGCGCGGATGATCTCACCATCACGGTTGCGGAAACCATCAAGACACTTGTTTTTGAAATTCTCGAAAGCGACGGCGAAATATCCACGAAGGGTGCAATGGAGCTTTCAAGGGCGCTTAAACATGCCGTTGAAGCGCAGACAATATCGTCCGACAGGCGCAAGAAGGTTGAGGCGGACTTTGCCAGGAAAGCCACGAATGCAATTGAACGAGCAGGCAAGTCCAAAGGTCTGACGGCCAAGACGCGCGATGCCATCAAGCGCGAGATCCTCGGCATACAGACGGATGCCAGCTAATGTCCATGATGGAAAAACCCGGTCGGCTCATCACCGAGGCCGAGTGGATTGATTTCCGCCAGTCCGCCATTGACGAGCGCCTGCTGGGAAGCTTGGCAGATGCTGCAGACAGCATTGTTGATGTCCTGCTTGGCTATCAAAAGAGGTTGTTGCAGTCCACCGCGCAATACAGCGTTACAATCTGCGAGAAATCCAGACGAACCGGAGCAACATGGGCACTTGGTGCCGATGCTGTTTTGCACGCATCAAGCGCCCGCGGCCAGGGCGGCATGGATGTAATGTACCTTGGCTACAATCTGGATATGACGCGGGAATTTATCGATGTATGCGCCATGTGGGCACGTGCATTTGATGACGCTGCCACCGAAGTGGCAGAATTCATCTGGGCAGATACCGACAAGAATGGCGAGCCCGTCGGCATCCAGGCTTTCCGCATCCAGTTTGCATCTGGCTTTGAGATCGTCGCGCTGACATCCAAGCCCCGCTCGTTGCGCGGGCGGCAGGGTTTTTTGATCCTGGATGAAGCTGCGTTCCATGATCAGCTGGAAGAGGTCATGAAGGCCGCCCTGGCATTCCTGATCTGGGGTGGCAAAATTTGTGTCATCTCCACGCACGACGGTGAAGACAACCCGTTCAATCAGCTCGTTCAGGACGTGCTGGCAGGACGCAAACCCTATGGCCATGTTCGCTTCGATTTTGATGAGGCCCTGGTTGACGGGCTTTATGAACGGGTATGCCTTGTCTCCGGCCAGAAATGGTCAGCAGAAAGCGAGGCCAGGTGGCGAAGCGATATTGTCGCAAACTATGGCGATGGCGCGGATGAAGAATTGTTCTGCATTCCGTCAAAAGGGACCGGCGTGTTTTTGCCCGGCTCACTGATCCGCCAAGCTATGCGCGATGATATCCCTGTACTGACCTGGGAACCGCCCACATCTTTTGTTCATCAGCCCGACCAGATCAGGCAGGCGGATGCAAAGGACTGGTGCGAGGAACACCTGGCGCCATTGCTTGCTAAACTGGACACCCGTTTGCGCCATGCGCTTGGGGCGGACTTTGGCCGCGTTCATGATCTTACCGTCTATTGGCCAGTCACAGTTACACGCCTCATGCGCAAAGAAACTCCATTCGTTGTCGAGTTGCGGGCGGTACCCTTCAAGGAACAGGAATTCATAGGCAAATACATTGCCGACCGGCTACCGCGATTGAGCGGCATTGCGCCAGATGGCACCGGTCTTGGTGCGGCGACCGCCGAAGCGCTCATGCAGAAATATGGGGAAACAACGTGCCAGGTCGTCATGCTTTCTCAGTCCTGGTACCGGGAGAACATGCCGAAGCTGAAGGCGGTTTTCGAAGATGCGGAATTCACCATCCCCCAGGACGATAATATTTATGGCGATTTCCGGTTGCTGAGAACAACAAACGGCGTTGCCCAAATCCCCAATGACAAACGCACGGTTGACCGCGCGCGCAAAGACAAGAAACGCCATGGCGACGGGGCGATTGCGGCAGCGCTCGCAATCTTCGCATCTGAGCTTGAGGGCCACGAATACGGCTATCAGACCATAGCTGATTTGGGCGATGACGAGTTGGCAGAACATGCACCGATTGGTGACAATTCGGCCTTTGGGCGCAACGGGCTTTGGTAGTGGGGAATTGAGATATGGAAGAAACCGGCCTTGTTGACCAGTTTGGTCGCCCGATCGAAGCAAAAACGATCCGGAAAAAGCAGCTTGTCCAGGAGGAGAGTGCGCCGGCATTAACCGGTGTTCGTTCCGCCTGGTCTGAACCGGTCGCCAGCGGACTGACACCAAACAAGCTTGCGCGGGTTCTCAAAGACAGCTCCGAAGCGGGGGCGGATCTTTCAGAGTTTTTGACCCTTGCCGAAGAAATGGAGGAACGCGATCCGCAATATCGAATGGCTCTGACGCAGCGCAAGCTGCCAATCAGAAATATTGGTGCTGTGATTGAGCCGGCCAGCGAGGAAGAGGCGGACAAAGAGCTTGCCGAGGAAATTCGCAAGCTTGTGGACACGACACAATTCCGCAACACCGTCATGCATTTGGCCGACGCCATCGCAAAAGGTTTTGCTGTTGCTGAAATCGTTTGGGATTTGACTGGCAGCGAGTGGAGACCGGCCTCCATTCAGGACCGCGATCCGCGTCACTTCCAGTTTGACCGGTTAACAGGTCGGGAATTGCGATTGCGCGAAGATGGCAATCCGGATGGTGTGGAATTGTCGGCCGCGAAATATCTGGTTCACATACCAACGCTCAAAAGCGGGTTGCCCATACGCCAGGGGCTGGCCCGCGTCGGCATGTGGATTTTCATGCTCAAGTCATTCACGCTGAAGGATTGGATGGCTTTTCTTGAAGTCTATGGCATGCCGTTTCGTGTCGGCAAATATGGCGGTGGAGCTACCGATGATGACAAGCGCGCCTTACTGCGCGCCGTGGCCAATGTGGCGGCCGATGGTGCCGCGATCATTCCTGAAAGCATGATGATTGATTTCGTTGAAACCAAAGCGGCCGCTGCTGGTGAAAATGCTTTCAAAGGCATGTCTTCCTATCTGGATGAACAGTTTTCAAAACTGGTCGTAGGGCAAACCATGACGTCGGATGACGGCTCCAGCCAGTCTCAGGCCGAAGTCCACAACGACATCCGTCTTCTGATCCTGCGCGCCGATGGCGATGACCTGGCAGCAACCATCCAACGCGACCTGATCAATCCATATGTGGCGTTCAATCACGGCCTTCCGAAAAACGGCTTTCCGCAACTGACATACCCGGTCGCTGATCCGGAAGATCTTAAAGCCTTGATGGAAGCGACAAAGACCTTTGTGGACATGGGCGGCACTGTTCCGGCCGCGCCGGTTCGTGAAAAGCTTGGCTGGCGCGATCCAAATGGTGACGAGGAAATATTGGGCGGTCAACCGGCCAATCCAGATGATGGCTCCAAACCGAAAACTGCTGAAGAGGCTTTGCGCAGATTGTTTAGTGGCAACCGCGAAACACTCAACATTGGCAGTGATGATATTACCCAGGGCTTTGCAGAATTGATGGCCGAAGAATGGGAGCAGCAGCTATCGCCGCTTATGGACAACGTCAGAGCGGCGGCTTCAGGCGCAACTGATTTTCAATCCTTCCTGGCAGCGCTGGATGCCGCTACCAGCGACAGTGCGCCGATGACAGAACGGCTGGCCGCCGCGATGTTTGTTTCGCGGATCATGGCAACCGATGGCTGATCGCAAGAAAAGCCCGCCACCTGAAGCAATGTCCTATCTTGAGGCCAAAGGTTTCAAGTCCGGCTTTCACTGGCAGGATGTTTGGGGCGATGAACACGCCATGGCATTCACAGTCGCCAAGGCCACGCAAATCGACGCGCTATCTACGTTGCGTAATGAGGTCGAACGGGCTGTTCGTGACGGCGTGCCGTTTGAGCAATGGCGCAAGGATCTGGAGCCAACGCTGACGAAACTTGGATGGTGGGGTAAACAGGTCCGAATGGATCCGCTTACCGGGGAGAAAGTCATTGTCCAGCTTGGCAGCCCGCGTCGACTGAAGACGATCTATTGGGCCAACACGCGAACAGCCTATGCGGCTGGTCAATATGAACGTGCGCAACGTACAAAGCGCGCCTTGCCCTATTTTGTCTATGAACTGGGACCATCGGAAAACCATCGCCCGCACCACGAAGCCTGGGCGAATGCGCCAACCATTTTGCCGGTGGATGATCCATTCTGGGACAGCCACTATCCACCCAATGGCTGGTTGTGCAAATGTCGCTTGCGCCAGATCACCCGGTTTGAAGCAAGCGCGTTGAAAGGACCAACGAAGGCACCGTCGATTGATCGTCAGGAGTTCATCAACAAACGCACTGGCGAGGCGACACAGGTGCCGGTCGGTATCGATCCCGGTTGGCACACAAGCCCCGGCAAACTGCGGGCGCAAAATATCAACAAATTGATGACCGAGCGCCTCGATGCGCTTGATGAAAATCGTCGACGTATCGCCGTACACGATCTGGCTAATGGTCAGAATTTCAAAGCCATTCAACGCGGTGACTTTGATTTCAGCCAGGATGACAGGTCGCCAGTCAATTCGAACCGGGGTGCAATCGCGGCACCTATTGCCGTCATCACAGACGATATGGCCAAGGCCATAAGCGTCAAAACCAGAACAGTATTGTTTTCTGTCGCAGATGCTGAGAAGCAAGGACGCAAACGCGTTTTGGGTGATGGTTCGCAACAATTCACGCCAAATGACTATATGCTTGTTCAACAACTACTGGATACGGGCGACGTTGATGTGGATGAGGTGGTTCAGAACCCGCGCGATTTAATAGCCATTGGCGAACTGAGCGGCAAACATTGGTTTGCGGTACTAAGGCGCACGCTGGATGGCAGTAGGCTTTTTTTGAAAAGCTTCAGGCGGACGACAAAAGGCAAATATGAAAAACACCTGAAGACACGCCGTCAGAAATGACAGAAAGGCAGCCTTTCGGCTGCCTAGTAGGGAACTGGAGGGGCGGAAGCTCCCTCACGGTCGTAACCGGTTTTCCTGTCTCAGTTCCTCCTATATATCAACACAAGAACGACCGGATTGCAATATTGTGCCAACAGGCAATTGCTGAAAATAAACGCCGAGGTTGTGTGCTGTGTAGACTCAGCCCATAAATAGAGTTGCGAATGAATGGGGGGCACCGAATTTCGATGCCAATTCGTAGGCTGAATCCTTCTGTGAAATGCGTACCAGGTAAATCAAGGGCGGCAGATGAATCCTGTCTGGTTGACGGAGACACGATCTGGCTTTACGGCAACAAGTTGCGATTGAAATGTTTCGACACGCCGGAGCCAATTACAAATATTTGCGGTGGCAAGCTTGAAGCCGAGTTGGCGCGTAAGGCAAGTGATCGGCTTCTCTATATCCTCAACTAAAAATCTTGGTCGATTGAGTATTTCGAAAAAGAACGGAATGGTAAGCGCACGTTAGCAACCATCAGGATCAGTGGTAGAGAGATGTTGGGGATATTCTGATTGATTAGCGGTTGGCACCGCGGTGGCCAGATGGCGATGAATGATGGTGCAACTAGGCTCTGGACCAACCAGTCTGGTAACGTCGAATAGCGGCTTCGAGCCAATTGATATATTCGCGTTGAAGCTTATGACAGGGAGGTCGGGAAGCGGTCGTTCGCTGCGATGCCAAAAATGGGGTTCCTTGCGGTATTTCGACTGTGGGCACGCGGTCGCAATCATTCCGAAAATTCCATAAATCTGCATGGGCCTTTGCCTGGGCATGAGTGCAGACGCGGTTCAAAACTTTTCACGTAGTTCAACAGCAAGGGTTCTTGTTGCAGTGAAAGCGTTGAAGCTGCATTTTTTTTAGAACTTGGCGGTGCAAAATGCTCAAATCTGATCGGACTTGTTCATCAATGTCGCCAATGCCGTGGTGATTTGAGAATGCACGTAGGGTTTTGGCACCATGACGCTATGTGGAACGCCCTGCGCTTCCCACTGGTGAGAGCTGTCGCCACTCATATAAACCACTGGCATCGTGGGTACCGCTTTGCGTACATGATGACCAATTTCCCATCCGCTCGGCCCCTTACCAATTCGAATGTCCGTCACCACTGCGTCAATTCGGGAGGGATCAGCGTCAAAGGCTTCAACGGCAAGCATCCCATCGGTGGCAGTAACAACCTCGAAACCCTCTTCGATCAGTGCGGCCTCGACATCCATGAGAATGAGCGGTTCGTCCTCTATCAACAAAATGACTCTCGACTTCAAAACACCCACCCCAGTTTATTTACTCTAACACAACGACGACCGAGCCATTTGGTTCCAGGGCAATCAAATATTTAGGTGTTTGATCCCAGTTTTGATGGTGCATTTTTTCCTTGGAATGGAGGAAGCACTATGGGCCTGGTTTTACACGGCAGCGCCACGACGACTGTCTGACGTCAGCGCCAACGCGATCAAAGAGGTGAACAGCTGAACACGCAGCCTTGCACGTCGGTAGTAGTAGTCCGCCTCGTAGCTACGCTGTCCCAATAGCAGACATTCGGTACCTGAAACAAAAATACTACGATGCTGTTTCAAATCGAATGTTGAGATGAGGCGGGTTGAACCGCCCCGGAATTGTCGGAGGCTATTTGGTTTAAGTTATGCTGCCATGGCTGGTTCGTCCAGCATGGCGTAGTAGCGTTGTTCGGCTTCAACTGGCGGAATGTTTCCGATGGGTTCCAGCAGG
>Ga0208648_1001266_pt1 | contig 21349 bp, 14 predicted proteins | sample AntAceMetag02UKL_FD_184772 | JGI IMG/M metagenome (GOLD analysis project Ga0208648, IMG submission 184772) | Saline lake microbial communities from Ace Lake, Antarctica - Antarctic Ace Lake Metagenome 02UKL (SPAdes) (version 2) | ecosystem: Environmental > Aquatic > Non-marine Saline and...
GACTATACAAACACGATCATCTCGTTTAATATGTTTATGCATACCCGTGGTATATTATGATTAGCTTGTAACTAATTACTTATACCACGGGTGTTGCATTTCAGGAGTTGATTCAGCTAATACTATTGACAAACAAAATATTAGATGTTATAGTCAATACAGAATTAACAACTAAATAAAACTTTTTGAGGAAGGAGTTCAAATCCTGTCAAATTTATTCCAACAGGATAAATAAGCAAAATATGGCTTATTTATTGAAAAAACAGTCATAAACGACTTTCTTCCCTAAGAAAACCATGTATGACTGTATTTTGGTCAAATTCACCCATCTTTTCGGGAATATCATTCAATGAGAAATAAAATGGTACTCTCAAAGAGGTTTGTGCACTAAAATCAAGAAAACAGACTTAATTTAAGCCCAATATTACACTCAGAAAAGTGTTAAGGTTGAAAATATAAACTTTTCCTTATTTATAAGGAAAAACTCCTTCCTCGGAGTTTATAATTTTAACCTTATATATTTCTTCTGAGTGTAATATTGAGCTAAAAATTACCAAAGTAGAAAACCTCTAATTATTAGAAAAATACTTGAAACCCCTTGCAAAATAAGGGCTTTCATGCTAATATTCAATCAATGTTAACAAAACAAAAGAAAGCTAATGCGATTAAAAAGACACGTGTTCACGATACAGATACTGGTTCTCCAGAGGCTCAGATTTCACTTTTGTCTAAAAAAATTGACGAATTAGCTGGTCACCTAAAAGAACACAAAAAAGACCGTCACTCCCGTAAAGGTTTACTCCAAATGGTAGCTGATAGAAGGTCTCATCTCAAATATCTACAAAAAAAAGATGAAAAAAGATATGAATCTCTTGTAAAAAAATTAAACTTAAAAAGTAAGAAATAAAAAAAACCGCTCAACGGTTTTTTTTTATTTTACCTTCAATGTGCAAAAATTATATATTTCATATATACTATAAAACATGACAGTTATAAAACATAAAGAACAAAGAGTTGGTGTATTTATTGATACTCAAAATCTTTATCATAGTGCCAAAAACCTTTACAGAGCTAAAGTAAACTTTAAACAGGTAATGGAAGACGCTGTAGCAGGAAGAGCCTTAATTAGAGCGGTTGCCTATGTAATTACTACAGAATCTGAAGATGAAAAAAGTTTTTTTGGGGCTCTAGAAAAATTAGGAATAGAAACGAAAACAAAAGACTTACAAATATTTTTTGGTGGTGCTAAAAAAGCTGATTGGGACGTTGGTATAGCTGTTGATACTATCAAATTAGCTCCTAAATTAGACACTATTGTTTTAATCTCAGGCGACGGTGACTTTATTCCTCTAGTTGAGTATTTAAGAACAAATGAAGGCTGCCAAATAGAAGTAATGGCCTTTGGAAAATCATCTTCATCAAAATTAATTGAAACTGTTGATGATTTTACTGATCTCTGCCAAAACCCAAAGAAATATTTGTTAAATTATAGAGAAAAAAGTAGCAAGCTCTTTTCAAGAAAAAAATAGTTTTTTTATTAATTTATTAATTTTAATTTTGCCTTTAAATAAGTAGATTTGAAGATGGATTTCTTCGGATCTGAAATTTAAAGGTCAAATAAAATTCTTTAATCAACATGGAAACAAAAGAATACGAATTAAATCTAGGAGACAAAACCATCGTCGCTCAATTTAATAATCTAGCCGACCAAGCCAATAGCTCAGTCTTACTAAGTTGTGAAAAAACAGTCGTTATGGCCACTGTTGTCATTTCAGACAACCAAAAAGATGGTTTAGATTATTTTCCTTTGTCTGTTGAATACGAAGAAAAATATTACGCAGTAGGAAAAATTCTAGGAGGTAGATTCATGAGACGAGAGGGAAGACCAACTACCAATGCTATCTTAACAGGAAGAATGGTTGATCGAACTATCCGACCATTATTTGAAGACTATATCAGAAATGCAGTCCAAGTTATCATCACAGTGTTATCATTAGGAGATTACAGTCCTGATGTTTTAGCAATTAATGCAGCATCTTTAGCCTTAGCTACTTCTGATATCCCTTGGAACGGACCAGTTAGCTCAGTACGAATAGGATTAGATGAGTCTGAAGACTTCACAGTCAATCCTTTCCTAAAGGGAACAAATGATAAATTAGACTTAATTGCTTGTGGTAAAGACAGTCATATAAATATGATTGAAATTAGAGCTAATGAGGTAACTAATGATATAACTAGTAAAGCTTTTCAAAAGGCTTCTGAAGAAATAGAAAAAATTCAAGAATTTCAAAAAAATATAATAAAAGAAATTGGTAAAGAAAAAATAATAATAGAAAAACCAGAAGTAGACACAGAAACTCTAAAATTATTTAAAGAAAAAGTTGAACCAAAATTAGAAGAAATGGTTTTTAACGAAAGAGGAAACGAAACTATTGATGAATTGAAAAATGATTGGATAAAAGATTTTAAAAAAACAACAGGAGAAATGAATATTTCTTTAGCTCTTGGATTTTTTGAAAAAACTATTGATGACTTAATTCATAAAGAAGCCTTAGAGAAGGATAGACGAGTGGATGGAAGAGCTATGGATAAAATTAGACCTCTTTATGCTCAAGCTGGTGGAATAGCTCTTCAAGCACATGGGGTAGGAATATTTTACAGAGGAGGAACACATGTTTTTTCAGCTCTTACTCTAGGAGGAAGGAGAGATGCTTTAGCATTAGATGGAATTAAACTAGGAGAAGAAAAAAGATATATCCACCATTATAACTTTCCACCCTTTTCAACAGGAGAAACTGGCCGAATAGGAGGAACAAACAGAAGAATGATTGGTCACGGAGCTCTTGCAGAAAAAGCTCTCTTAGCAGTCCTTCCAAGTGAGGATGACTTCCCTTACACAATTAGAATTGTTTCCGAAGCAATGGCATCAAATGGATCAACCTCAATGGCATCAACCTGTGCTAGTACCATCGCTTTAATGGATGCAGGAGTTCCTATTAAAAAACCAGTAGCTGGTATTGCTATGGGTTTGATGATGGAAAATGATGATAATTACAAAATTTTAACTGATATCCAAGGACCAGAAGATCATTATGGAGACATGGACTTTAAAGTAACAGGAACAAAAGACGGTATAACAGCTATTCAAATGGACGTAAAGGTAGGTGGTATTTCAATCGCAATCCTTTCTGAAGCATTAATAAGAGCAGAACAAGCTCGTTTAGAAATACTAGATGTAATTACTGCAGAAATCAAAGAACCTAGAGCTGAAATGTATGACCATGCCCCAAGAATAATTAAAATACAAATTAAACCAGACCAAATTGGAGAAGTTATTGGACCTGGCGGAAAAGTTATTAATCATATTAAAGATCGCATGGGAGTAGATGAGATTGATATTAATGATGATGGCAGAGTCTTTATAATGGGAAACCAAACATCTGTTGAAAATGCTAAAAAAATGATTGAAGCTATCACACGAATTTACGCTGTTGGTGATAAATTTGAAGGTAAAATAACTAGAATTCTTGATTTCGGAGCTGTAGTAGAAATTGGACCAAAAACTGACGGACTAGTTCATATTTCAGAAATTGCACCTTTCCGTGTAGAAGATATAAACAAAGTTCTTAGCGAAGGAATGAAAGTTCCTGTTATAATAACAGAAACAGATGGCCGTAATAAAATAAAATTATCTATTAAACAAGCTAATCCTGATTTTATTAAAAAAACATCTTAAATTATGGAACCAGACCAAACACAACAAACAAATAACAAAAACGCTGTTGCTGAAAAAAAGAAATCTTCTATCAGAACCTATCAAAGCGATTTATCCAAAATCGTTAAAAACAATAATTTATCTGCAACCAAGATGATTATTGAAGAAGAGAGTAAACGAAGAAAGTTATTCAAGAAAGTTAGCACTGAAACTAAAAAAAATGCTTCCTTAATAATAGTAAGTATTATTTTAATAGTAGCTGGTGTTATATCCGTATTTCTATTAAATATTCTTAAACCTACTCCTACCATCAGAATCCAAGAGATAAATTTAGAACCAATTATCTACACAGAATATCAAAAAGATCTCTTCTTTGAAGCCCCTAGTAAAGCTAAAATTTCAAAAGTTGTTCAAAACGAAGTCTCAGAACTTAATATACCAATAGGCTCAATGATTCAGATGTACTTTACAAAAAGAACTACTACTGAAGATGAACAGCAAATGGGCAAATCAATGATAGAAATATCAGAACTTACCAAATTATTAGATTTTAGAATATCAAGTACTCTTTTAAGATTTCTAGAACCAAACATGTCTTTTGGTTATCATTCCATTATCGAAAATAGTCCATTCTTAATTCTTAAAACAAGATCGTTCGAAGATTCTTTTCCGGAGATGTTAAAATGGGAAGAAACCATTCTTGAAAATCTCCAGTCTATCTTTATTGAAGACAACCCTGTTTTTTCTAAAGACCGTCTTAGAGAAACTAAATACCAATTTAAAGATATTGTAATTAAGAACAAAGATGCTAGAGCTATTTTAGATGGGGGAGGAAAAATTCTTTTTGTTTACTCATTCTCAGATAAAAATACCATTGTTATCACAACCAATAAAACAACTTTACAAGAAGTTTTTGATCGATTATCAAATATTTATCATACAAGGTAAAAAAAATATGAACACAGAAAATTATAAGAAAAAATTACAAGAAGAACTTGAACTTTTAAAAAGTGAATTAAAAAAATTAGGAAGAATAAACCCAAGTAATCCTAGTGATTGGGAAACTGTTGGTGATCCAGAAACAAACAATAATGACGACCATTCAGACCCTAATGATAACGCCGATGACCAAGAAGAATTCGGTGAAAGACAAGCTATCCTGAATGACTTGGAAATAAGATTCAATAATGTTAAAAAAACCTTAGAAAGAATTGAAAATAATAACTATGGAAAATGTGAGGTTTGCGGAAAAGAAATTGAGGAAGAAAGATTAGAAGCTAATCCAGCAGCTACTACTTGTATAGAACACACCAAATAACTATTTTAAAAATGAATTTTTCTAAAGTACATTCAGCTCAAATTAATATGCTTAGAGCGTATATTGTTGATATTGAAACAGATATCTCAAAAAATACCCTTAACGCATTCTCAATAGTTGGTTTGCCAGACAAAGCTGTAGAAGAATCGCGTGACCGAGTTTCCGCAGCCATCAAAAACAGTGGTTTTAAATCTCCCAAAGAAAAAAATCAAAAAGTAATCACTTCATTAGCCCCAGCTAGTATTAAAAAAGAAGGTCCAAGTTTTGACCTAGGTATAGCTATTGCATATTTACTTGCTTCAGAAGATTTGCTCTTTGAACCCAAAGAGAAAATATTTCTAGGAGAATTAACCCTTGATGGAAAGCTCCGACAAATCGACGGAGTTTTACCTTTAGTCAGAGAAGCAAAGAGAAAAGGTTTCAAAGAAATTTATCTACCAAAAGAAAATGCTGAAGAAGGAGCCCTAATTAATGGAATAAAAATATTTGGGGTCGGGTCTCTGATAGATTTAATCAAGCATTTACAAAGTTTCAGTTCTTTGGAAGAAGAAATTATCTTAAAAAATAAATTAACTGAACAACCCCCAACAAAAATTAAACGGAGTAGATCAATCTCACTAATTGACTTCTCCGATGTTAGAGGACAAGAAATAGCAAAAAGGGGACTAGAAATTGCTGCTGCCGGAGGTCACAATATCTCCATGTACGGACCACCAGGAACAGGTAAAACTATGTTAGCTAAAGCTTTCTGTGGAATCCTACCAGAACTATCCTTCGAAGAAATTCTTGAAACAACGGCTATTCATTCTGTTGCTGGATTACTAAAAAATAAATTAATTACTCAACCACCTTTCCGTTCACCTCACAACACAGCTTCTTATGTCTCTTTGGTAGGAGGAGGCACAAACTTAAAACCAGGAGAGGTTACCATGGCACATAAAGGAGTTTTGTTCTTAGATGAATTTCCTGAATTTGAAAGAAAAGCTATCGAAGCTCTTCGTCAACCTTTAGAAGATGGTATAATCAATATCACCAGAGCTAAGGGTTCGGTCACTTTTCCAGCTAACTTTATCTTAATTGCCACCATGAATCCTTGTCCTTGCGGAAATTACGGCACAGACAAAGAATGTACTTGCACACCATCTTCTTTATTAAGATATCAAAGGAGAATTTCAGGACCAATTGTTGATCGAATAGACATGTGGGTAGAAGTTTCTAATATAGAACATAATAAACTCTCTCAGAGAGATACTGGTTTAGAAAAAACAATTGATATACAAAAAAGAGTTAGAAAAGCAAGAAAAATTCAGACAGAAAGATTCAAAAATTCATTAACTTCTACTAATAGTGGAATGTCAGCCAAAGATATCGATGAACTTATCACACTAGATAAAAACACTCAAGATATCCTAAATCAGTCAGCTTCTCAATTAGGCTTATCTGCCCGTGCCTATCACAAGATTATTAAGTTGGCGAGAACCATTGCTGATTTAGAAAAACAAAACCAAATCAAAACAGAACATATCCTTGAAGCCCTACAATATAGACCTAAAAAAATGATATAAATTAAACAAAAAACAGGCGAGCCACTTGGCTCGCTTGTTTTTTGTTTAATTATTTAATTAGCAAAAGGATTTTTAGCACCACGCACCTCAAAATGAATGTGAGGTCCAGTTGATCTTCCTGTTGAACCAACATAACCAATTACTTGGCCTTGAACAACAGAGTAGCCTGACCAAACAATATTTTGACTAGTATGAGCATAAAGTGTTTGTGTCCCATTAGTGTGTTTTATAACAATATAATTACCATAACCACCGTTCCAATAACCATTATCTTTTGAGATAATTACCTCACCGGCTGCAGACGCTATAATAGGAGTACCAATAGAAGCAGCAAAATCAACAGCATTATAGCCATGTAACCCCTGTGAAATTCGCCCTCCCACAAGTGGTCTTATATAATAACCAGCATAATCTGGACCACCAGTTCCTCTCACGTTTAATTGATTTCTACGAATAAGTTCGTCCATGGTTAAAGCTTTCACTATTTTTGGTAATGGAGCCTCACCACCAGGAACAACAACTTCATCATCAGCAGTTAAGACAATATCATCAGGAAAAGCATTATATTGAAGGGTTTCTTTCAAATCACCGTTATATTTCTTCACAATACTCTCTAAAGTATCTCCCTTCTTAACTGTATATTTAATACCACTAATTGGTAAAATACTTAAAACTTGACCTTCTTTAATTAAATCACCACTTTTTATGTCATTTGACCAAAAAATAGTACCTATAGACACACCAAACATATCAGCAATTTGGCTTAAAGTATCACCTTTTCTCACAATATAGGTAGCAATTCGGTCTGAATTAGGTCTTTCAACTATATTCGCCATTGTGCCAACCGGTCCAGACTCAGCTACCAAAGCAGAACCATCAAGTATGGTTCCTCCTCCACCCACTGATGGGTTAGGATTAAAACTGACAGAAGCCTTTAATAAAGCCATATTTTGTGAATTAGAAACACCTCCTACTACAGAAGCTATAACATCTTTATGAAGAAAATCAGACATTAATGAAAAAACCCCTGCATTTACTACAAAGGGGTTATTTAATAAACTGAAAGTTAAAACAGTCACAAAAACAACTTTATTTATAATAAGTTGTTTAAAACTCGATTTTATCACCTGTTTTGGCCTTCTATTAGACGAAACAGGGTCTTGTCTATTAAGTAAAATAAGCTTAAATATTAACTTTTAACTTTTCTTTCGTTTCTGAGATCTGCAGTCAAACATCGTTGAATTATATGCTAAAAGGGTAAAAAGTCAATGCTTTTCCTCCTAGTAATATCCCTCAATCTGACTCCTTAATTTTATCAACTCAGCTCCCTGAGTCAACCTCTAAAAAAATAATTTGGGGATAAAAACTATCTACTATATTTTAAATGTTGTATAATTATTTTATGGAAAATTTCCCTAAAAATAATCCTTTAGAAAAGGAATCTATTAAATTTAATTCACCTCAAGAAGAATTAGATTTTTTAAAAGAGCAAATTAAAAAGAAAGAAGAAGAAATAGACAACGATCCAATCCAAAAAGAAAAAGAGTTTATTCAAAAAACTATCAATCAATACGCAGAGACTGAACCTAAAGAAATTTTGACTCAATCACATGAGATTACCCCTAAAGAAATTGGGGAGATTATTCTTAATTTGGAACCACGTAAAAGTGATGACAAGATTAATGAGCTACTTGGTCTAGTAGAAGAGAAGGGTATAAAAAACACTTTAACTATAATTCAAAAAATGGAAGATCCTGCTCTAGCTGACGACTTCCATCGTGTCCTTGTTCAGTACATTAAAAATGGTCACGTTGTTAATCAGTTACCAGAAAGGTCTCTTCTATTTGAAACATTGAAAATGACTTTGTATGAAGTCTCTGTCCTTAATAATGAAAACGACCAAGAGAAAACTCTCAAAGAATTAATTTCTTCCATGGAACAATTTTATGCTGGAATGTTATCTGTCTCTGATAGTAAAAATAAATATGGACATCACTTCGGTTTAGAAATTGCTATTCCCAATGATTCAGATGAAGTTACATTTTATATTGCTATACCAGATGGTAAAAAAGATTTATTTGAAAAACAGATTTTATCTATTTTTCCAGAAGCACAAATCAAAGAAGCAAAAGATGATTATAATATTTTTAATGAAAATTATCTTCTTTCTGGCTCACGACTAACCTTGGCTAAAAAAGCTATCTACCCATTAAAAACATATGATGAATTTGATTATGATCCCCTTAATATCATTCTTAATTCCTTCTCCAAAATAAACAAACAAGAAGGGGCTGCCATCCAAATACTTTTCAACTCTAAAAGTAATTCCTACAACCATAAGTACAAAGAAGTTTTAACAAAAATTCAAAAAGGGGTTCCAGTTTCTAAGGCTTTAGATATACCTGAAACTTTAACAGGTGAATTAACAAAATCTCTTAAAGATACATTTTTCAATGGTAGCTCAGTATCTAAAGATGCTATACCAAACATAGATGAAGACTTAGTTGAAAAAATAAAAACTAAAATTAACAGCCCAATTATTCAAACTAATATTCGCTTAGTCAGTTCTGCTCAAAATCAAATAAGGGCTGACAATATCCTAATGGAAACAGAAGCTGCTTTTAATCAATTTGAAAATTCTAACAGCAATAAAATTATTTTTAAAAAGTTAAGAAAAGCTAATTTAAAAAAATTAGTTAATGATTTCTCTTTCCGAGAATTTAATAATAAACAAATTATTCCTCTTAATCTCAAGGAGATTACCACAATGTTTCACTTACCTAACACTGGAATTAAAGTTTCTCATCAACTCAAACAAACTAAATCTAAAACTGCTCCAGCTCCTCTTTCATCACCAAACCAAGGAACTCTTTTAGGAACCAACACCTATCATAATGAAAAAACTGAAATTTATATCAATCCAGAAGATCGTCTTCGACATTTTTATGTAATTGGACAAACAGGTACCGGTAAAACAGTTCTTCTAAAGAATATGATAAACCAAGATATTAAGAATGGAGAAGGAGTTTGTTACATAGACCCTCATGGTACTGATATTCAAGATGTCTTAGCTAATATCCCTCCAGAAAGATATGAAGATGTCATTTACTTTGATCCAGCTAATATGGATCAACCTCTCGGTTTAAATATGTTGGAATATGATCCTCGTTACCCAGAACAAAAAACTTTTGTTATCAACGAGATGTTATCTATTTTTAATAAATTATTTGATATGAAAACCACTGGAGGGCCAATGTTTGAACAATATTTCAGAAACGCAGTACAATTAGTCATTGATGACCCAGCTGATCAAAGCACTCTCTTAGATATTTCTCGTGTTCTAGCTGACTCAAAATTTAGAGAAGAAAAATTAGCTAAATGTACTAACCCAATTGTTACACAATTCTGGAAAGAAATTGCTAGTAAAAGTGAAGGGGAAGCTTCTTTGGAAAACATTGTACCCTATATCACTAGCAAATTTGATGTTTTTCTCAGTAACGATATGATGAGACCAATCATTGCTCAAAATAAGTCAGCGTTTAATTTTAGAGAAATAATGGATCAAAAGAAAATTCTCTTAGTTAATTTAAGCAAAGGAAGATTGGGGGATATTAATTCTAATTTATTGGGCTTAATTATTGTTGGAAAGATTCTAATGGCAACTCTTTCTCGTGTTGATTCTTCAACAAAACTTCCTCCTTTTTACCTTTACATTGATGAATTTCAAAATGTGACCACTGATTCTATTTCAGTTATTTTATCAGAAGCTCGTAAATATGGATTATCATTAAATATGGCCCATCAATTTATTGCTCAACTAGATGAAGGAATTAGAGACTCTGTATTTGGTAACGTCGGTTCCATGGCAGTTTTTAGAGTAGGACAAGATGATGCTGAATACCTTTCAAAACAATTCGAACCAGTTTTTGACGCTAAAGACATTACTAACTTGGACAATTGGAATGCTTATTTAAAAATTCTTGCTAATGGTCAACCCCAAAAACCATTTAATATTCAAACAGAAGCTCCTAAAAAAGGAAATCTTGAAATTGTTGAACAATTAAAAGAATTAAGTAGTTTAAAATACGGTAAAAAGAAAGAAATTATTGATGCCGAAATTTTAGCTAAATATAAAAATTAATTATTAATTATTAATTAAATAATATTATTATGAGTGAACAATTTAAAGCTACTCCAAACGAAGAAAAAGAATCAGATGCCTCACTTAAAATTAATAATAATCAAGAAGAATCAGAGACATCAAAAATAGAGATAATTTCCTCGATTGGTTCTGAGGGGAGAAAGATTAGTGAGAAAGAAATTAATAAATCAAAAAGATTTATTAAGAATATGGAAGAAATAAAAGACATAAAAGAAAGAAAAGAAAAAGGAGAATTACTTTCTACTGTTGAAGTTGCCAGACTAAAAGTAGAAGAAATAAGGAAGAAAGAAAATAATGCAGAAATAATTGAATTAACTGATATTGTTTCTGATGAAGAAATGGATTATTATCGAAAAATGCCTGAGACAGATCTTGATCAATTATATAATGAGTCTAAACAGTTTTTAGAAGACTCTAAAAATAAGTTTAATAAAAAATACTTGAAAATAAATAAGAGAATTATAGGAATAATTGAAAAAGTCAAAGAAGAAGAAAGTGAAAAACCTGATGAGATTATTGAACTAGATGATGTTGTTTCAGGAAATGGAAATGGAAATGAAAATCAAAATGAGCAGATTAATCATTGGGCTAATTTAGAAAACGCTCGTACAGAATATATTAGAGAGCATCAAGAATTCTTGAGAGGAGGACGATTAGGAAAACTCAGAAATGCTTTAGGTTTATCTCCTTCCAAAGGAAAAAAAATGCCAGAATCGTTAGTAGAAGCTCAATCAACTTATAAACAGGCCAAACAACTTTATGCTCAAAATGAATGGAGTGATTCTTCAGAAAAAATCTCTTCTAATTTATCAGTAGAAAACAGAAATAAAGCAGAAGCTGAAATACAAAACAGAATTTACAATATTGTTGTTTTAGATGAAATTGAACACTTACAAGAAAAAGAAGCTGAAACTTTCCCAGCAACTAAAAAAGGATTCTTGATGAAAAGCTATGAAAGATGGTCAGGTTTAGGTAAAACCAAAAGACTTATTTATTCAACTGTAATGATTGCTGGATTAGCCGGTTATGCTTCTTTGGCTATACCAGTTACAGCTGGCGCAGCTGCCATCGGTATAGGAGGAGTAGCTGGAAAAAAACTTTTGAGGGGAACTTTTGGAACATTGATGTCTGGTTTAACTGGAAAAGTTTATGACAAAGCTACTCAAGGAAAAAAAGATCGAATAGAGCAAACTGCCACTAATGCAACGGAAATATCTCGAAAAAATTTTAATATCTCTAATTTAACAGAAATTGAAAAGCAATATCAAGAAACAATTAAACGAGAACAAAAAAGCGGTCGCAATCTTATACTGGGCAAAGCATTAACAATGGGTGTTGTGGGAGCAGGTTCAACAATAGGAATAGGAATGCTTGATAATGCACTGGCAGGAGAAATACCAGATACAGAAGTAAAACAAACACCAAATTCACTGGCTAAAACAAATTCAGAGTTAACACAAAATCACGAACCTTCTCCAAAGATAGATCCTACTAAATTTATAGAAACTGCACAAAAAGGAGATTCTATTTGGAAAATGACGGAAGATCAACTAAATAAACATTATGGGGAAAGGTTTTCTGGGTTAGAAGAAGCTCAAAAAACTTATTTAATAGATGCTATAAAAGATAAGGTTGCAAAAAATCCTACTAATTTTGGGATGACTAATGCTAATAATTTAAAAATAGATCAAGAAATTGATTTTTCAAAAGCTTTTGATGATGAGTCTGAAATAAATAAATTTTTCGAAAAAACTAATGGCTTAAGTAATATGGATAAAGAAAATATTTTGTCTACTAATCAAAATATAAAAGGATTAGAAACAGAAGTAACAGAACCTCTTGAAACAGAAACAAAAATAGCAAAACCTCTTACAGGAGCAGAAATAGACAGTAATGATAGTTACAATTCTGCGCCTGAAGAAACACAGAAACAACAAAATGTAGTCAGTGAGAAGTTATTCAATACTAAAGTTAACGATAATTTAGAGAATAGATTATCTGAAATAGGTAAAGGTCACCGTTCGTTTGGTTTTGGTTCTAACCAATTTATGGAAAATGGGGGAGAATGGGATAAACTAAAAGATTTAAAAGTTCAAGAAGTTACAAAAGAAGGTTTTGATTACTATGGTAAGGGCGCATTAAATAAAGCCGTAAACGGAGCTACTCAAGATAATTTAAAAGGCTTGGATAATTATTTAAAAGAAGCTCATCAAAAACTCGGAGAGGCAACAACAAATGAAAGTGTTAGAGAATATTTAAGACGTTATGAAGTAAAATTAAATAATGAAAACCAAATTAAAAATAATCCTATAAGTGTATAAGATTAAAAATTATTAAATTAAATAAAAAATAACCATGAATGATACATTTAATCAAAATATTATAAAATACCTTAGCTTAGAAAATTTAGACGAAAAGAAACAAGAAGAAACTTTATTAAGAATTGGTAAGATAATTTATCAAGCTGTCATGCTCAAAGTAATGAATATTTTAACCGAAGATGAACAAAAAGAATTTGGAGAGGTATTGGACAGAGTAGGAGCTGATGAAAATAAACAAGCTGAAATTATGGAATTCCTCAAAACTAAAATCCCTAATTTAGATAAAATTTCCAAAGAAGAAATTGTTAAATTCAAAGATGAAACCATTTCGGTAATGGGAAACTTAGAATAATCTTAATAAAAAACCAAAATTAAAAAATACAGGGGTCGGACCCCTGTATTTTTTAATTCCCAATGATAGTTGATTTTTCGTATAAAAATCAACCATTATTGGGTCTGTGTTATACTATGACAATGTCATATTTAGATGAACTAAATCCACAGCAAAAAGAAGCTGTTTTACACGAAAAAGGACCTCTATTAATTCTTGCAGGAGCCGGAGCTGGTAAAACTAGAGTAATTACTTACCGAATTCTACATTTAATTAAAAATGGAATAGCACCAGAAAATATTTTGGCAGTTACCTTTACCAATAAAGCTGCTAAAGAAATGCAAACTCGTATCCTTAAACTACTCAACAACGATAAAGAACTAAACTTACCAGTCTCTTTCACCAACCAACCTTTTATCAGAACCTTCCACTCCCTCGGAGTCCATATCCTCAGAGAGAATTTTAGAGAATTAGGTATTCCTAAACATTTTTCTATTATCGATAAAAGTGATTCTCAAAGAATTGTTAAAAACATCTTAACGGAAATTAATTTAGATCCTAAACAATTTGAACCTAAAAAAATTTTAGGAACCATCTCATGGCAAAAAGGTAATTTTAAAACTGCCTCGGATTATTCCGAACAAGGGGACAGAAATTATTTTTCTCAGATTGTTGACCAAGTTTGGCAAAAATATGAGCAAGTTCTAAAAACAGAAAAAGCTCTCGACTTTGATGATTTATTACTCAAAACAGCTCTTCTTTTAGGCGAAAACAAGGAAATTTTAGCTAAATATCAAAATCAATGGAATTATATCCATGTTGATGAATATCAAGATACTAACAAGGTTCAATATCAAATTGCTAAATTACTCTCAGACAAACAACAAAATATTTGTGTAGTAGGTGACGGTGATCAAAATATTTATTCTTGGCGAGGTGCTAATATAAAAAACATTTTAAATTTTGAAAAAGATTTTAAAAACTCTACCACAATTTTATTAGAACAAAATTATCGTTCCACCCAAAATATTCTAGAAGCGGCCAATGAAATTATCGCAAAAAATAAATTACGAAAAGAAAAAAATCTCTTCACTAAAAATCAAGCAGGAGAAAAAATTGGGGTTTACTTTGCTTACAACGAAGGAGAAGAGGCTAATTTCGTTGCCCAAAGATGTAGTGACTTAATCAAACACGAAAATGTTTCTCCTGAAGAAATTGCTGTTTTGTACAGAACTAATTTCCAATCTAGAGTTTTAGAAGAATCTTTTTTGAATGCAGAAGTACCTTACCAAGTCCTTGGTACTAAGTTTTTTGATAGAAAAGAAATTAAAAATATTTTAGCTTTTATTAAAAGTTCGCTTAACCCTGATGATCTAACTTCACTAAAACGTATCATCAATGTCCCCCCAAGAGGAATTGGTAAAGTTACTATTGCTAAAATTTTCTCTAAAAAAGAAAATGAATTGAGCCCTGCTATGCAAGAAAAAGTAACTAATTTCAGAACAGTTTTAACTAAAATCAAAACTGCCAGTGAAACTCAAAAACCATCTGACTTAATTAAATTAATCATTAAGGAAACTGGTTTAGAAGATAAACTTAAAAATGGCACAGAAGAAGACTTAGAACGTTTAGCCAACATGAAAGAATTTGTCTCACTAGCTGTTAAATATGATTTACTACCACAAGAAGAAGGAATAGGAAAACTTCTAGAAGAATCAGCTCTATCCTCTGACCAAGATCAACTAAAAGAAAAAACTAAAGCTGTGAGGCTTATGACAGTCCACGCTTCCAAAGGTCTAGAATTTGATTATGTTTTTATCACAGGGTTAGAAGACAGCCTTTTTCCAAGTAAAATGGACAGTGGTAAAAATCAAGATAGAGGTGAGGAAGAAAGGAGACTATTTTATGTCGCCCTTACCAGAGCTAGAAAAAAACTATTTCTTTCCTATGCTTCTAGTCGAACTATCTTTGGCTCAAGAAAATCAAATGATATGTCTGAATTTATTTCAGATATCAGTAATGATTTACTAGAAAATGAATGCACCAATACCCAATACACTCCACCAAACCCAGACAAAATCGAATATCTTGAGTGGTAACTATCCAAAAAACATCCGCTTGGAGCCTGCCTGCCGGCAGGCAAGGTTCAGCCTCCAAATTGGGAAAATTGAATATTTTAGGGTTATCCACAGAATCCTTGGAGGTTGAACCTCCAAGTGATTATAAAAAAAACAGTAAGATACATTAAGAGATAAACCAATTTTAAAATAATAAGTAAAAAAACTTAGAATAATCACTGAAGTAGTTATTTATTAAAGGCCTCATTAATCTCTCGATGGGTGCAAAATCATCTGTTAACACCAAAGCATTTTTAGACACACTCAACCCGTCTTGAGGAACAACCTTATTCCATAAATTTTCACCATTCTCTATTTTTTTTATTCTATCAACTAGTTCATCATGACTGATTTTTTCGTCTGAATTAATTCCCAATAAAACAATGTTTTGCACATCTTCTTTATTTGCACCATATGCAATAACGTAAAAATTAACGAAAGTTTCCTTAAACGTTTTTAACATACTCTCAAAAAGCTGATTTTCTCCCTCAAGACTGGATATAAAATTAACTAAATAAACACCTTTATCCTTTAGACTTTTTTTTATTACCTCATTAAATTCAAAAGTTGTTAAATACCAAGGAACCGAGATAAATGAATTGTAAGCATCACCATAAATGACATCATATTTTTTTTCTGAATTATTCAAAGTAAACCTAACATCTTCATTTATCGTTTTTATCGGATAGTCTCTCAGATTAAAGAAATCCTCAGCAACTTTGGTCACCTCTGGGTCAATTTCTGAAACCACAATCTCTGCACCCTTATAAAAATCACTAAAATTTTTAGCAATTTTATAGGATCCTCCACCAATAACAAAAATATCTTTAATATCATCTTTAAACACTGAAAAAATAGGATGAATCGCGGTATAGATATTTAAGTTTTCACTATCCTTATTTTCTACACTATGTGAATCAAAATCTAAAAAAAGAAATCTTACGTCTTCTCCCATAAAAAGATCGTCTATTACAGCAATTTTGTAATAATTACTTTCTGAACTAAAAATTAAATTATTATTATTTATTTTCTGTTCCTCAGCAAAACATATAAATACTAGAGAAAAAATTAAAAATGAAAATAAAATTTGCTTTTTAACTGAACTTTTTCTAGAAACAACCAGAATAGTAATAGCAAGGAGAAACAACATAAAAGACACAAAAAAGAAGCTGTTGGAAGTACCTATGGTCCCTGTAAGATAAAATCCTGTTAAAAACGTTCCTACTATGCTACCCAAAGACCAGAGAGCTGTGATACTCCCAAATTGCTTCCCTATATTTTCTATATCTTCAGAATATAACTTTAAAATTGTTGGGGATAAACACCCAAGGAAAATAGCCGGAAGGAAAAAAAGAGTTATAGAAATTAATAATATTATGTTTAGAATAGACAAATCAGCCAAAACAAAATAAGAAATATTTTTTAAAATAAAAGGGATAAGACCAATAAAAAAAGCGGCGGAAAAAAGAAATATTGACAACATTCTTGTAGACTTATATTTATCAATCAAATACCCACCAACATAACCTCCTATGGAAAGACCAAGAAGAATAACACCAATAACCGATGTCCAAGTATAAACAGAAGATCCAATTACAGGCGCCACAGCTCTTGCAGCTGTTAATTCCACGATCATGACACTAAAACCACTAATAAAGGATATTAATAACAGTGAAAACTGCTTCTTATTAAAGCTATTCTTCATAAATTCTAATAAATTTTACCATTTTTCTACAAGAAATTCTAATCTAGTTAGAACCTTTTATCTTTTAATCAATTCAGTAATCATTACACTTAGCACTTGCTACTTAATACATGTTTACCTTATACTTCTTACATGATTAAAGCAAAAAAATCCTTGGGACAAAACTTCCTGAAATCTAAACAAATAATAGACAAAATCATTGAAACAGCTGATTTAAAATCTAAAGATATCGTGTTAGAGATTGGCCCAGGAAAAGGAATCTTAACAGAAAAACTTCTTGAAAAATCTAAAAAGGTTATTGCCATAGAAAAAGACCATCGTTTAATTGAATTCCTACAAGAAAAATTCAAACAAGAGATTGAAAACAACCACCTAACCCTTATTTACAATGATATCTTAGAAATTGACCCAAGAACTTTAATAAAGGCTCCTTATAAAATAGTGGCAAATATCCCTTATTACATCACAGGTCAATTTCTTAGAAAATTTCTTTCTTCTAATTTTAAACCAAGTAAAATAGTTATAATGCTCCAAAAGGAAGTAGTAAAACGAATAACATCTTCAGATAAAAAAGAAAGTATTTTATCTCTTAGTGTCAAAGCTTATGGCAAACCAAAATATATAACCACAGTTAAGGCCAGTAACTTCTCCCCCGCACCAAAGGTTGACTCAGCTATACTCTTAATAGATGAAATCTCAAAAAATCTCTTAAAAAATACAGATGAAAAAGTCTTCTTTCGATTAATCAAGAAAGGTTTCTCTAGTAAAAGAAAAATGTTAATTAACAATTTATCCTTTATAGATAAAAATAAACTTAAAGAGACTCTTGATAAATTAGGTATACCTATAAAAGTAAGAGCAGAGGATCTCTCTTTGCAAAATTGGATAAGTCTAACAAATCATCTAAAAAAATAAAAAAGTTATTCACAAATAACAAGACATTAAATAATCTAATTTGTTATAATTTATCTAATTATGAACAGGTTTTTACCGAGCAAAAAACTGTCAATTTTTTTAGTCGTGACTTTGGTTATTTTAGGTTGTTTTTTTGTATTTTATAAATACGAAGACAGAAAAATTTCTTATTTTCTAAACTTAGAAAAACAAAAGGGTGTAAAAAACGCAACCAACAAAATAATTCAGCAAACTATAAAAAATGATACAGATGGTGATGGTTTAAAAGACTGGGAAGAAACTTTATGGAAAACTGACCCCATCAACCCAGACACGGATGGTGATGGAACCAATGATAATAATGAAATTCTAATCAACAGAAACCCACTTATTGCCGGGCCAAATGATTCATTTGATGATAAAATTACATCATTTAACAAAGAAACTACTAATTCTCTAAACAACAAACCATTGACCCAAACTGATTTATTGTCACGAGAATTATTCGCTGGTTATATTACTCTTAAACAAGAAAATCAATTAGGAACAGATCAAGAAGAACAGCTTATTAACAACTTAATAACAAAAAATATTTTAACTGATATAGACTCAGTTAAAAACTACACTTTAAACGATCTAAGTATTATTCATGATAATGGCAAGGAAACAATCCAACAATATGCAACACAAATAGATTTAATACTCAATCCTAACACAGAAATAGAGAATGATATCGTTATTGTTAAGGAAATCTTAGAAACAAAAAACAAACAAAAATTGCAGAAAATTGATTTAAATATAAAAATTTACGAAAATATTCAAAAAGAACTTTTGTCATTACCTGTTCCCTATGAGATATCTACACCACACATAAATGCAATAAATGCGTTAGGTAATCTAATATCTAATGCAACACAAATGAAACAGATTTTAAATGATCCTATTGCAGGGTTATTGAATATTAAAAAATATATGACGAATCAAGAAATCTTTGAGGAAGAATGGAAAAAAATCGGCTTATATCTTTTTGAAAAAGGGATTAAATTTAATTAATTAATTAATTATGTCTATGTTACTAAAAAACAAAAAAACAATACTGAAACTTCTTATAATTTTTACATTATGTCCTGTTATTTTCTTATTAAAACCACATAAAGTAACAGCTCTATTTTCAGTAATTGACGGAGCTCATATAGCAGCCACTAAATCACAGACAGTAGTCTTATCAGACATTGCATTAAATACTTCGGAATTAATAGTAAAGGAAACAATTTTAGACGGAATACTTTATTCTATTATAAATGTAATTATAGAAAAAATATCTGACTCAACTGTAGGTTGGATAAATAGTGGTTTTGAAGAAGGTCCCACTTTCGTCACTGACCTTGGTGGTTTTTTAACAAGTGTAGGTAACAATACGATAGGAGAATTTATTGAAGGTAGTGAACTAGCTTTTCTTTGTAGTCCTTTTAGTCTAGACATAAAAATAGCCCTCACTAAGCAATTTGGAGGAAGAAAAGCTCATTGTACTCTTACGGACGTTTTTGGAAACGCCAATGGCGCATTAAACGATTTAGGGAATGATTGGTCTTGGAATAAATTTAATAATATTTCACAACCTCAAAATAACGCTTATGGTGCCTACTTAAATGGATACATAGACTTAACCTTAAAAATGGCAGAAGAAAAAGATAAGGAAATAATCAAATCAGACTGGGGTGGAGGATTTCTCTCGTTTGACAGTTGTGAACCAGATATAGAAGAAACTATCTGTGACCCTGATTTCCCTGAGCATTGTGAAGATATCACAACACCAGGAACTTGTACCACCAAAACTCCAGGGACAACCATAAATGAGTCACTAAACAAAGTCCTTGGTTTAGGAAACGACCGGTTAGTCATAGCTGATGAGATTAACGAAATTGTAGGGGCTTTACTTAGCCAATTAATCAAGTCTGTTTTCAATTCTACAACAGGTTTATTTGAATCGAACCCATCAGATAATGGTTTTTCTCAACTTTCTTCTGCAGTAATAGAAGAATTGGTTGATATAATAGAAATTACAATCAAAAATGAAGGAGACTATAGAGAGTGGAAACAAAGATCATTGGACGCTGTTAACTTAGCTGAAAATTATATCGATGCTCTTATTGATTGTTGGCAAAATTATCCAATTGAATCAATATCACAAGTCTGGGAACCGGGAGATGAAATACCTCTGACAGAGGAAGATATAACAAATAATATATCAGCTCTTGAGATCATAAAATTAAATGAAATAGACCCTCTTCAAGAGAGTTTAAGAATTAATATTGACTCTGCTACAATAAACATTAACAATAGATTACAACCTCTCATAGAGAGAATAAATGCAGCTATTGATGAAAATGGAGAAGCTGACCCTGACGAAATTTTATCTATTTCAAATGATTTCAGTAATCTAGGAGGTCTTCATACAAACTCAGATGTACTTGAAGCTCAATATGAATTTGAAGGCCCACTCAAAACAAATAGTATCCAATTTAAGATGAACACAATTATATCCAATATACTAATAGAAAAAACGTCTTGTGAAGAAGGTAGTGGAATATTTATCCAACCTGAAGAAGAAACAGTAAGATGTATATTATTATCAGCATCACCAACTAATATTACAGCAGGAGAGAGTTCAACTATCAGTTGGTCAACTTTAGGAGCTACTTTAGGTTTCATTAATTTAAGTCTCGCTAATGTAATCACTATGAGTCCAATTGAAGAAGGGTCAGTGTCGGTTACACCAGGCACCACCACCACCTATACAGCTACGTTAACAAACGAAGCTGGGAAAACAAATACTTGTGCTCCTATAACTATCACAGTTGACGATACAGACGAAAATACTTACAATACTGTAGAAATCGGTTGGGTGGTTTGTGGTACTTCCGATGTGACAGATGCTGACGGAAACACATATAATACTGTTCAAATAGGCAACCAATGCTGGATGGCAGAAAACCTTAATGTTGGAACTAGAGTAGATGGAACTGTCACAATGACAAACGATGGTGTAACAGAAAAATATTGTTACAATGATAACACTAGTAGCGAATGTGACACTTACGGAGGTCTCTACCAATGGGATGAAATGATGCAATACACAGAAACTGAAGGAACCCAAGGAATTTGTTCCATTGGTTGGCATCTACCCACCGATGCAGAATGGTACATTCTAGAAAATTACC
>Ga0208648_1001267_pt1 | contig 21334 bp, 17 predicted proteins | sample AntAceMetag02UKL_FD_184772 | JGI IMG/M metagenome (GOLD analysis project Ga0208648, IMG submission 184772) | Saline lake microbial communities from Ace Lake, Antarctica - Antarctic Ace Lake Metagenome 02UKL (SPAdes) (version 2) | ecosystem: Environmental > Aquatic > Non-marine Saline and...
GCGCCCTAACCCACGCTCCACCCGGTTAAGGTGGGCGTTTTGGGAAAATGGATCGGCAAAACAAAGCCCGGCTGCGGGTGAGCTAATCCGTTAGGTCACACATTATTAAGGGGAAAACAATCCACACAGATTTTAGGATGGAAATCATTAAAACAAGAATACTAATCACTCTTCTGTCCATTATTCTGACTTCTTGCGTGCCTTCGCTTGCACTTGCCCCAACCAAAACGCCTATGTTTACTTTGGCACCTGCCCCTACGTCAACAGCTACTCTCACTCCAATTCCACAATTAACCAATACGCCTATCTTGGTAATAAAAACACCTCCTTCGCCAACCATCTTGCCAACACAATCAAAATTAACCTATGCGGTTATCACCCCGGAACCTGCTGAGCTAAAGCGTTGGCGAGAATATGAGGAAGCTTTAGGTAATGCACTATATGAAAGGGTTCAAATTGAAGATATCATTTGTGAATGGCTAATTGTGGGGCGATCTGAAAGAGAAGTATATGTGTGGGCAGCATGCTCAGGATTACGTCCCTATGATTCAAAAATAACTACCTGCAGTAGATATACTGTAGTGTATCTCGGGGTGGAGAGAGAGGTTCAAACTGCAGTGACTGGTGAGAATATTCCAGGTTCTCCTGCTGAAAGTCGCCGCAAACTATTTCCGCCAAGTATACTCGAAAGATTTGAACATATACCACCCGTTGATAGGTTGTTGGAACATTTAGAAACAAGACGGGATAACCCAGAACCTCCTTTGATTGTTCTTGATGCAACTCCAACGCCATGAGCGTTAATATTTTATTTGTGTTCATATGTGATGCCTACCGATGAATAGCAGTGTCAAGGGTGAATAAGGAAATTCGCTAAAAAGACCAGAAAACAGAATAACAAGAGTCCTCTCCAGCTTTATCATTGTTGGTTTGGGCTCTTTTTTATGGTGTAGTTAAAACTATCATCACCTGCCAGCACTTTCGGCCAGCAAGCGGGCTTAATCCCTATTTAGAAAAGGGGAAATACTATCTCGGCGGCGCCAGCTCAGGTTTCAGAGCCAGAATCTCCTCAGTTGGGGCAATCCTGCGGGGAGCCCCACCCCTCACAATGCGCTCCAGATCCTGGCCAACACCCAAGCGTAGCAGGCCGTATTTAGCGAACTGCTGGGGAGTCATGCCCTTCCGGGAGCTCTCATCCATGGCCCAAGCCCAGATCAACATCTTGTAGGCCAAGTCTTCCTCATCAAAGTGTCGGTAGGGTTCCCGTTTAGAGAGAATATGCCAGATCGAGACCAGCATCCTTCTCGCGACAGCCACAATGGCCTGGTTGCGGTGCATTCTCTTCTCCAACTGCTTGAACTGGGCTTTCCAGTAAGGGTTGAAACGAACTGCCACCCAGGCAGCTTCCACCATGGCCCAGCGTAGCTCTTTTCGTCCCTCTTTCGTGATCGGTTTGCTCCGGTTGGTCTCCCCGCTGGCGTGGACTCCGGGGGAAAGACCAGAGTAGCTGACCAGCTTTTTGGCATGGGAAAACCGGGTGATGTCCCCAATGGCGGAGAGTACTGCCATTGAAAGGATCAAACCCATCCCGGGGATCTGCATCAGGAAAACCATATCCGAAGCCCAAGGTTCTGTGTTGCTCAGCTCGGCTAGTTTCTGGTCGAGAGCTTCCTTCTGATCCTCAAGTAATTTCACAATCTCCAGGTCCTGTTTCACCTCAAAGCCGGTCAGATCAGTAAATTCCTGCTCCTCCCACCAGCCGCGGTTCTTTTCTGTCAGCAAGCCACCTTCTGGCAGGTCCAGATTGAAACGCTGCGCCACGCTCTGAAGTCGGTTTTTGGACATCGTGATCTGCTTGTTCAGCCGCCAGCGGAAGGAGATCAACAAGCGCAATTCCCGCACGTGCACCGGCGGCACCCAGACCTCGGGCACAGTACCACTGATCAACTGGGTGAGCATTCTCTCAATATCCTTCTTGTCGGTCTTCACCTTTGCTTCGGCAATTTGGCGGATACTGCGCGCGTTGGCGACAAGAGTCATACCCGCCAGGGGAGATACGATGTCGTGGATATCCCAGACACTGCCGGTGGTCTCGATCACCACCGCGTCGCTCAGCCGGAAGTTTTTCTCCGCCCAGTCCCGGAAGCGGTTCATCTGGATCCGCCGGGGACGCAAGGTCCATTCCTGGCGTCGGTTCTGACCGCCGACCATCACATAATATTTATGGATGTCGATGCCGATGTAGCGGTCAATGGGTATGGTTTCGGGGGTTAAGTTCATGATAAACTCCTTATAAGGTTGTCGATGGGGCGTGGATTTTTGGGTCAAGAGTTACAACTACCGATACGGGTTCTTCCACTCTCGTGTGGAGTCCCAGACTTGAAGTTCGCTGGGCGGCCAAGTAACCCCACGGGTTCACTCAGATGAAAGCTGTGAGTACCCCATAGGCACAATCGGCTGACCCAGACGCTCGAGCCCCCAGGTATGCGTCCCCAGCTCATTAGTCAAATGAAGGGTACCATGCCTGCCGCGCCCCATCGCTATTCCATTCTAGTAACCCCCACTCCACCCGACAGCCTGGAACAAGCTAATTCTATAAGAATTTGAGTGGTTATTTATATTTGTGTATTTGAATTTGTTTGATCAAAATACTATATTGCCTATACGCAATATAGTATTTTAGCTTGTTATTTAGGACAGTATTAGTACACATTTCCCTCAAGAAATCGCTCTCCGACCGTCTGGGCGGCTCACTTGCCGTTTAGCATATACCCCTTCCCCCGAACAGTGAGTAAATAGCGAGGACTGGAAGGATCTTTCTCTATTGCCCTTCTCAGATAGGCCATATGCGTGTACAGGGTATTCATGTCCTCAACGTAAGACGTTTTCCAGATCTTGGTAAAGAGTTCTTCCTTGGTAACCAGAGCGCCCTTCTTATTGATCAGGTATTTCAAGACCTGCGTTCCCTTGGTGCTCAGGTGAGTAACTCCCTTCGGCGTGAACACACGCTGCTTCTCTTCATCCAGGCAAATGTCTCCGTACTGGATGCAGCTCTTCCTGTCTAGCGGAGAATACATCTCTATGCAGTTGATCTGCTTCCGGATAGAAAGCCCGGGACAGACCATCATATCAGCCTTAGACGGCTTCTCCTGATCAGAGTAGATCAATATAGGAAGGTTAGGAGCTGCTTTCTTCAGAGAGGCACAGGCCCTGGCCCCATTTGTTCGCATGGAGATAGCGTTTAGAACAACTGAGTGAGTGATCTTGTGCTGTTTTAGCGCTTCCAGGCCTGCGCCAGCTGTTTCTGCCAGGTAAATAGCGTACCCTTCTGCTGTTAGAAGGTTTGTAAGCGAGTCTCGTGTATTCCGTTCAATAACAAGTAGGTTTTTTTTCATGTCCTGAGAATTGGTTACCTGGCTGCTCTCTATATTTTACCGTTTTGTTCATGAATAAGTATCCTAATACCAGCTTTCTGCCAATCCAGATCCAAAAGCCACGAGCTTTCCCATTTGATCATCGGTCATGCGATAAACCACGCTCCTTTTGTTGGGATAGATCTCAGTATTCTGCCACTCATGTTTGCGCACATTTGTTGCTATTCCAATTTTCACCCCTCGTGCATTCAACTCGATCATCAGCTCATCTGCGTTGAACAAAAACACATAGTCGATCAACCAGGGCCGTATACTCCCTTTAGAGGTCATCTCTAAAGCTTTGGGACCGGTCATAACCAGGAAGAAATCTGGGAGGGCGTCAGGGTTTATATCCAGCATATATTCCAGTTTGCCGTACCATTTAACGTTGACGGTCCTACCGCCCAGGGAACCGCTTCTAAATCGACCATCGAATCCTTTTGGATTTGCCGATTCTTCTAGCTCAATATCAAAGATCTCGGCAGTAATATATTCCCCGGTATGCCCAATGGTTGCCGGCCGCTGCGTGATCCCGGAGATCTTTTCCCCGATGGAGTTTAATTCTGACAATAAAGTTACCAGTTTTTCAAGACCGGTCATGAACATGCTCCAAGTGAATGGTTGTCAATAGTGGTGTATTTATAATAATCGATTAGTAGCCTTCAAAGGGGTATTTCGCAACTCTTGTCGGAATAATCAGATAACGGGGCGTTGACAGTCCCCATCGTGGGAAAACTATATATGGTGTCCATTATTTCTACCCTATTTACCACCCTGTAGAAACTATTGGTCCCGTAGACAGGATAGACAAATATCCATCTGACTTCGAATTGGACGGAGATGGTGTAAATCATTTCCGTAGGGGAAAATAACGTCCATCCTCTCTATGGAATGGCCTAGAAACTGTCCATCAAGAGCACAAAATCCATCCTTTCCATGCCAATTGCACCATAACTGCACCAAGAAATACCCACCAAATCAACTGGTTTGGCGTCTCGATTTCTCTGACTGTTAAGAATTTACCAAATCGTTCCAACTGATTGATATTGTTGCGATTGTAAAGGAATTGTTATCCCGATCAGACTCGACACCTTAAAATGGATAACCCTGGAATATACTATTTTGGGGGGATATTTAAAATAAATTGGATCTGATTTTTCCAAATATTTTTTAATTTACCGGTTAGGATAATGTCAAGAAGCGGGAAATTCTTCAATCCACTGAGGCGATCAAGGCACGAAGTTGAGCAACCCGCTTGATTCCCACGATTAACGACACCACCACGGGTTGCTCCAGTAAACTCTGCAGGGCATGCTCCAACAGGGTACGCCCGTTCTCCTGAGCCTCATCCTGGATTTGTTCCAACCGGGTAAACATGGCTTCATCGAGCACCATCGTCCATTCGGGTTTTTCAACCTGACGGGAATCGGGTGGCAAGGGTTCACCTTGCCGGTATTTTCCGGTTAGCAACCCACCCTGGAGCACTTGATAAGAGGCCACGGCAATTTTCTCTTTCTCGCATAAAGGGAGGATATCAGCCTCGATCTGGCGTTTGAGCAAGCTGTATGGTGACTGAATCATCACCGGTCGCCGCCAGCCATTCCCATCACAAACATGTAGCACCTCCGAGATTTGCAAAGAGGAAAAATTTGAAACACCCCAATAACGGATTTTACCCATCTCCACAAGGTCATTAAAAGCCTGCACCGATTCTGCGAGAGGGGTCTTCGGGTCAGGTTTGTGCATATAATAAATATCAATCGTTTCACATTGCAGGCGTGTTAGAGAGCGATCAACCTCACGAAACACATGCTTCCTGCTTAGACCTTCATCTGAGTCACTGGGTCCGATTTTCATGCCAACTTTAGTGGCCAGCACGACCTGATCGCGTTTGCCTTTTAAAGCTTTCCCCAAGATCTCTTCGGCCACACCTCCAGCTGAACCAATACAGCGTGTGTAGCCCTCATACATATTGGCCGTATCAATAAAATTGATGCCATGGTCGACCGCCCAATGGGTGATTTCGATGGCCTCCAGCTCGGTTACTGGCGTGCCGAAGGTCATCGTGCCCAGGCAGATAGAGGAGACTTTCAAGTCGGTGTTTGGGATTGATTGAAACCTCATGATGGCACTTCCTTCAGTGACGCGATACCTGCTTTTAGAGAATCAACTAAATAGGCAAGGGTCTCATCGTTCATGCCGACCCACCACGGGTAGGAGAAAGAGTTATTCCACCAATTTTCCAATACCGGGCAGTCATGTTCTCCGGCTCCTAATTTCTGGAAAATCGGGTAGCGATATAGCGGATAATATTGCACGATCGCACGGATACCGGCCTCGCTGGTAAGGAAATCCAACAAGTCATTCCGGTCTTTGCTAAAAGCCGAGCCATCAAAGTGCATCACAAATTGGTGAAAAACATGCCGGTAACCCTGAGGAATTTTGACCATGGTGATTTCAGACACATCGACCAGCGCGGCACGTAGCTTATCAGCTTGAGCGACGAGGATGTCATTGGCCTGATCGAGGTTCTTGAGCTGCTCACTTCCCAGGGCTGATTGTGCCTCGCCGATGCAAAAATTGTAAGGCCATATGTCATCCATATCGATATCCACATTTGACATTGCCGGAACCCAATAACGTTCGCGGTCAACGGGATAAGGGCGCACCCCATTATGCCGCAGTCCCGGTACCAGGGCCGCGTCCGCTTCGGATTTGACGGTCAGCATGCCGCCCTCTCCCAAGGTAGTCATATTCTTAGCCCCGTGGAAACTGAAGCACCCAAAATCGCCAAATGTGCCCACTTTTTGTCCGTTGATGGCTGCGCCTGGCGACTGTGCACAATCTTCAACCACGCGCAGGTTGTGTTTTTCAGCAATCGCCATCACGGCAAGCATATCCACGGGCATTCCCAGTAAATGCACCACAACCAGGGCTTTGGTGCGGGACGTGATTTTGCGCTTAATATCACCCGGGTCAGCCACCCAGGTTTTTGGGTCGATATCCGCCCAAACAATTTTAGCGCCAGTCGAGCCGAAGGGAATCGCTGTGGCACAGAATGTATAAGCCGGGATAATCACTTCATCGCCAGGGCTCAGATCGCACAGCGTAGCGGCCAGATGCAGGGCGTTGGTGCAATTATCAACCGCGAAAGCGTGATTGGCCTCGCTGTAGGTTTTGAAATCGGCCTCAAATTTTTTCAAATATACACCTTGGGTTTGCGCTTCGGCATGGCGCATCACGTTCAATACGGCATCAATTTCAGCCTCACTGTAAGGTCTCATCCGGGCGGGAAAATTTACTTTGAACCCGTCTACAGAACCGCGTCCTGAAGCATCACTTGTTTTAATTTGGTTTGTCATGTTCTTCTCCTGAAAAATAAGTTTTTATATTGCTTTCATACAAATCTCAACAACTTCCTTGGCATTCTCGATCAGCCATAAGGGCGACTCGCCTTCATGGTCAAGTAGCACATTGTCACACACCCCTCGTTGACGCAAGGCATAGTTGAGAATATGGAAAAGTGTCGAAGATTCCGGTCGGCGTTCAATACTGCCCCTCAACAATTGTATGGCCTTGTTGATCTTGCCCTGGATCGATTCTGACAGCTCAATATCTCCCCTGAGAACGGCATTATATAAACCGGTAAAAGCCAATGGGTAAAGATGGATCATGCTAACGATAAAACCGGAAGCGCCTAGCCGCAGGGAATCGGCAATCAGGTTTTCTTTACCCTGCATCAAATAATAATCCGGGAATGCTTCCAGTGACTTCACCAAACCTTTAAATCGCTCAAAATCGGCGCTCGAATCTTTGAACCCGATGATATTGCCGTGAGATGCCAGCCTCACTACCATGTCGTTGGCAAACTGCACATTGGTAAATTCAGGAATATCATACACAATAACAGGGATAGGGCTGACATCGGCGAATTTTAAATAAATTTTTTCGACTTCAGCCTGGCTATAGTGAAAATATCCCGGTACTGTAACAATCACAATTTGCGCTCCATTATCTGCCATGGCACAGGCATTTTCTAACATTTCAGGAACGCCCAAAGCTATACAACCAGCCAGCAACGGCACCGCACCATTGACCTGGTCGGCGGCGGCACGGCAGATTCTCTCACGATCTTTACGACTGAACCAAGGACCGCGTCCGGTGCTGCCGGCCACGAAAATTCCACGCACTCCTGCCGATAACATTTCCTGGCAGACAGTGTTAAAACCAGCCAGATCAAGTTCGCCATTGAGCTTGCACGGTGTGACTATAGGCACGACAGGACCAAAATTTTTCATCATCTATTCCTTGATTCGTTGGATAGGTAACTTCAGCTGTGACAATTCTAATGAAGCCATAACGATGCGGGTTTGAAGCATCATCCCCAGCAGCCAAGGATATTCTTTATGGGGATCATTAGTGTAATAGCTAATATAAACTCTACCGGCGTGCAGGGCTGTACCCGCGTATGCTGTATCACCGCTGCTGGGTAAATCAGTCAGATGAGTTAATCCCCGCTTATGGATGTAAAACAAGGCAGTGCGCTTCTTGCTGAAAATTGACCCCTGCGTTTGAAATGGTTTACTTATGTCTGGTTGGTAGCGTCCAACCGCATAAATTTGACCAGCATGTAAGAACAAATTCGGCCCATCCAGACGTGTAAGGAGGCTCAAGGCATACTCCGACCAGGATTTGAAGGGAGCAACCGCTACGGAAAGCAGGGTGCCCGCTTCAGGGTTACCGAAAATTCCACCTTGCATTTCCATCCGGGTGGCCGCGATCATGTCTTCGTCAGCTGTAAATTCGATCGCCGTTTCGTCGACCCCGTTTCCCCTGCATATCGTCGCTTCAAGTATCCAGCGGGCACCGTCTTGCGAAGAAAGTAAAACTACCTGTTGCGTGTTGAGGCTATGAGCAGGAGCATACCAGGTTGCCTGATCGGTGCTTTTGGGCTTACCCAGCAGCCAACCTTGCGGTGTAACCTGCATGAGGTCAGTCCAGTTGAAACCATCACTACTGTATGTGACAACAGTCGTATAGGGTTGCGGGTCAAGGCGTTTATTAAGTAATGCATACAGTATAAGTTGGCTATTGATAACTGCCAGTTTCGGATCGCGGATATCTTCTCCGTGACCATCAAATCGGGCCGCTTCTTGCCAATCAACGCCATTTTCTGAATGACACAGTACCAGGCAACTGCGTTTGCTTGCAAAATGCGAGGGCGAGGAGGTGTATATCAGCCAAAGCTCTTCTCTCCAAGAGACCAGGTCGGTAAATGCGTTGTGCAGACCGTCATCCACGACGGTCGAGATCTGCAGAGGAATCATTCCTGACCTTCCTCCAAATGCCGTCTGGAAAGTTCGTTGCGTACTTCCTTGTGACGTTCGCGACTGAGCGGGTAGAAAAGCGCCAGAATGATTCCTCCCAGTAAAAAAATGGCCGGGATCGGGCCGATTAGCCCGCGGATACCGAGTATAGCGCTTGCAGGCTGGACTTCCGCTGCTGCCGAGTAGTGCGTCCATTCGAGCACCAGCAGTACCATCGGCAACGCCAACGAAGCTGCAATTTTACGCCCCAATGTCACCAGGCTGTAGTACATACCTTCATGTCGTTGTCCCGTTTGGAGTTCATCCCACTCAACCGTGTCGGGGATCATAGCCCATGTCAACACCTGAATGGCACCCAGGCCCATACCCGCCGCCGCGGCCAGCACCAGGGTGGCGGAAAGCCCCCACTCCGGGCGTAAAATCCCAAGGCCTATAACCATCAAAGCAAAAAAGACCATTCCCCCAATATAGGCTTTCTGCTTATTCCAGCGCCGGGCAGCCCAATCCCAAAACGGCAGTGAAATCAGTGCGGCCACAAAGAGCAGCCCAAAGATCAGATCACCTTGGTCCTCGAGGTTCATGTGGTATTTGAGAAAATACAGCAGTGTCGATTGGACGATGTCGAGGGCAGAGTAGGTGAGCATAAAGATGCCCAATGCGAACAGGAAAGGCTTGTTCTTGATAGCCGCCAGAATCGAGTCTTTGAACTTAGGTTCTTCCTGTTTTTGGTACTCGGTACTCTCACGGGTGCCTAAGAATACCAGCCCCATAGGCAGGATACTGCAAAAAGCCACCCCGGCTCCCACCGCCAGCACGCGCCCGGCATGTTCCGGGCTGACCGAGCCAATGATTGCCAGCGGCACGATGAAGGCGATCATTCCGCCCAAAATCGAAAAAGCCATTCGATAGGTGGTCAGCGAGGTTCGTTCATCGTAATCGGAAGTCAACTCCGGAGTCAGGGCAAAATAGGGCATATACAGAATTGTGGCCGTAGTGTCGTACAAGATAAAAGCAATTCCGTAGTAAATTGCCAGCCAAACCTGATTTTCAATTGGCGGATGCCACCAGAGCAGGATATAGGCCAGGGCAAAGGGCAGCGAGCCCCACAGTAAAAAAGGCCGCCTCCGTCCCCAGCGGGTGCGGGTGCGGTCAGAAAGATAACCAATAATGGGATCATTGATATAGTCCGAAGTGCGCCCCAAAAAGATGGCTAGCGCCGCCAGCCCAGGGCGCAAGCCGACTACATCGGTCAGGAAGATGGCAAAGAGCAGCCCGACCATAGTATCGGCTAGGTTGATCCCGGCATCGCCGACGCCGTACATCAACTTGGTACGAAGGGATAATTTCTCGGATGTCAGGTTATTTTCCATAGTATGAAACCCTCCTATCCTTTGACTGCCCCAATGGTGATACCTTTAATGAAATATTGCTGGAAGGCGATGAAAAAAACAATCATAAAGAATGCCCCGAAGGTGCCGCCTGCCATCGAAAGACCAACATTAGTCACGGTTTTACCAAAAGCCGGGGTACGGGCTATGAACGAAGCGCCTACCGGGATGGTGTATTGGAACTTGTCGACAGCCAGAATCATATGCCACATGAAATAATTCCAGGCCTGATTAAAGGTAAAAATTGATAAAGCCGCCAGCGCAGGTTTGAGCAAAGGAAGAACTATTTTAGTGTAAGTAACCCACTCTGAGGCGCCGTCAATCTTGGCGGCATCCAGCAGTTCATCGGGGATGGAACTGCAAAATTGTTTAATCAGGAACACCCCAAAGGGTGACGACAACATCGGCAGAGCCATCGCAAAATAAACGCCCAAAGTAGTATCTGTCAAATGCAGGGCGCGCACAAGCAAAAAGAGCGGAATCATTATGACCTGATTCGGCAAAAACATCGTCGAAAGCAAAATGAAGAAAAGGGCATTTGATCCTGGGAATTTCTTCTTTCCGAATCCATAGCCGGTCAGGGAACTAATCAGCAGGACCAACACTACGGTCAGCAGAGAGACAGCCACACTGTTTACTACCCAGCGCCACACCGGCCACATATTCGAAAATAAATTTTGCCAGTTTTCCAGAGTTGGGTTGGATGGGAAGAATTCCGGCGGAACAGCCATGGTTACAGTTTGCAACTTGAACGAGCCAGTCACCATCCAGTACAGGGGCATTAAAAAACTAGCGGCGAACACCATCAGCAAGAGCAGACTGAGCAGTTTTGTTGCCTTTTCAAGGGCACGATAATAGATGGGAAATCCGCTCATAAATCAGTATCCTTCCAGAATCTCATTTGCAGTATTGTGACGGCCATGATGATGAGCAATAAAACCACGCCGATAGCAGAGGCTTTTCCATATTTGGCTGAAATGAAAGCAGTTTGATAAATCAGGTAGACCAGCGACGTGCTAGAGTTGTAAGGCCCGCCACGGGTGAGCATGAAAATCACTTCCCAAAGCTGAAAGACCTGAATGGTTTGGGTTGCCAGCACGAAGAGGATTACTGGGCGCAACAGCGGCAGGCGGATGTACCAGGTCTTTTGCAGGCCTGAAGCGCCATCCACCAGGGCTGCGTCGAGCACATCTTGCGGAATTCCAGCAAGTCCGGCCAAAAATAAGATGATAGGCTGGCCAACGGTGAAGGTCAGCACCACCGCACACACCGCCCAAAAACTCTGTGGGGCGCTGGAGAGCCACAAAACCGGTTCAATGCCTAACAAACCAAGAGTGTAGTTGAGCAAGCCATAGGTCGGGTTGAAAATCCACAGCCAGACCACCGAGAGGATCACCCCGCCCGCTATACCGGGGAGGTAGAAAGCCCCGCGGAAGAAGGATTGCAGCCGCATCCCCAGCGGATCAATCAGCAAAGCTATAACCAATGAGATTAATAGTGTTGCTGGCACGATCACAACGGTATAGTTGATCGTGTTGAGTAGAGCTTTCTTGAAGACCGGATCGCTGGCTAGGCGGAGATACTGCTCGAAACCGACGAACTGGCGGGCGCTGATATCAAAAGATGATTTATAAAATGACAAACTGATGGCAAACAGCAGCGGGACAAGCAGAAAGGCAAGGAAAGCCAGATAACCCGGAGCAATGAAGAGATACCCGCTGCGGCCTTTCCACATATTCTTTGCGAGGGTTTTAATATCCAAGATGAGCTCCATCAAGCACGTGGATCCGTTTTCGAGGGGGCTGCCAGTCGAAATCGGACAGCCCCCTCTCTATTTATAAACGACTCAATTACTGAGTCACGCTCCGGCTTAAAGGCGGAGAGCTACTCGCACTCCCCGACAATACCATTCGCGCGTTCCACGAAGGAATTCAGGATCGCCTGAATGTCAGCACCGTCCTGCCAGAATTCCTGGCGGGTTTCTGCCCAGGCCTGGCGGACATCATTGTAATTGCAGGGCACGCCGTCATTGAAGTAGGAATTGTACGCCCCGTGGGCCCGGGCGGCTTCCATCCAAGCGGAGACAGCCGGGTCGTTCGTATCGTAGGCTGCATCATTGCGGACGGGGGTCTTCCCCCATCCGGCAGCAATCTGGGAAGCGATTTCGGGCTGCTGCATGTAGTTGATCAGCTCATAGAGCGCGTTCAACTTGGTTTCATCTTCCTGCTTAAAGACGCCCCACACATCCGGGTTGGACATGCCCACCGGAGTGATCGGCGCACCGGGCTGGTTGGGGAACTGGACGTGCATATACTCAAACGGTTCAATCGACCCTTCGGCAATTGCTCCTTTGGTGATCTTGTCATACCAGTTGCCCTGGCCTAGCATGGCAACCTGGCCATTTAGCCAGTAGGGGTCGATGGTGTCATCGATATGCCCAGCTGCACCCGGAACCATCAGGCCTTCGTCGTAGATTGTGTGCAAAAATTCGAAGGCTTCCATGCAGGCCGGGCTATTGACGGTGTAGGTGACGCTTTCAGCATCGTAGAACTGGCACTCGGGGAACCCGGCCAACCAGTGATTGGATGCTGAATCCATCGAGGGGCTGCCTGCAAATAAAGCTGTGCAGTAGACATCGGGCGGGTTATTGATCGCCCGACAGGCTTCCATAAATTGATCTGTCGTCCACGCGTAATCGGGGGCTTGCGGCAGCAAATTGGTAAGGCCGGCTTTCTCAAACAGGGTAGTGTTGACAATGAAGTTCCAGTAACCACCACTGGCTGGAATGCTCCAAATCACATCGCCATCATAAGATCCGGCGAAGACGGATGCGTCGTAAGCAGCAATGTCAGCTTCGGTTAATGCCGTACTCAGGTCAGCCAGCAATCTTTCGTCGTAATATTTCTTCACGCGGAACTTGGTGTCGAAGTATACGTCGGGTGGCGTTCCGGCTGCCACGGCAGCATCCACATAGAGGGTGCTGCCGCTGGCATCATAGCCCCGCAGGGCAAAGTCGATATCGATGCCAGGGTGAGCGGCTTCGTACTCGTTGAAGATCCGCGTGTACCAATCCGACCACAACTCGTCGCTATCGTCCATGGCCGAACCTTCACTGCCGAATATCCAATAGATGATGTTGATCCGCTCTGCGGGGACTGCGATCTCTACTTCTACTGGCACTTCGACCTCTTGTGTGACAATTACCTCTTTCTCCACGATTTGAGGCTGGCAAGCCGCTATCGTGGTGCTAAAGATGATCAAAATTGTGAAAAGAAACAGGATTTTCTTCATTTTTTCTCCTTGATCCATAAATTATTTAAAGATGGGGAGGGTTTCCAGGTATTCAAATGCTGGGATTGATCATATTCATACCTCCTTTTGTTTCATTGTGACCGATAACTGATTTTTTAAGCCTTGAGAGAATTGACATCCAATCATAATAGCAGTACAATGAGTTTATAACATAACGGTTATCAGATGTCTGATAACTATACTATACGATTACTATTTTTTTGTCAATAATGAAAAATGCGTATCTTGATATTCCCAGCGACTGTTTTTCCCCGGAGATAGTCGAGTAGTAAGCAAAATAATATTTCTGTACGTATGGTAAGATTATTGCGGTTCAGCAAGCACCTACTCACCACCCCAGGATGAATAAGGTAATGCAGGAAAATGTGGGAAGAAATTAACCAACCCATGAAAAGCATTTCTAACAGAGACAGGTTTAGTAGATTTATTGAGATAGAGCAATTCTTATACTGGAGATCATGGATGAAACAACTTCTCAAAGGACCAGCTTTATACAAAGCCATTCGTGACTATATCAAACAATATATTCTGGAACACGATCTAAAACCCGGCGAGCCGCTTCCCCCAGAAGGACAACTGGTAGAAGATCTTGGCGTTAGTCGGAGTTCTGTTCGAGAAGCGGTTAAATCGCTGCAGTCCTTAGGCATTGTCGATGTCCGTCAGGGAGATGGACTCTATGTACGCGAGCTGAATTTTGATTCCATGCTGGAAGCTTTCCAATTTGGAATGCAGTTTGATCCTCACACGGTGGCAGAATTGTTGCAAATTCGCATCTGGCTCGAAATGGCGGTGATTGGAGATGCAGTAAAGCAAATTAGAACTGAAGAATTGGCCAGGTTAGAATCTATCATTAACGACTGGGATGAGCGAATCCAGATTGGAGAGAATTATATCGACCTGGATGAAGAATTTCATAGCACTATTTACGCTGTCTTGAAAAACCAGACATTAATGAAACTCTTCGATACTTTTTGGGTAGCCTTTTTGGGCCTGGAAAACGATAACATCCAGCATTCTGATCCAGTCGGGGAACTACAATCGCACCGCGAAATTCTGAACGCGATCAAATCCGGGGATACGGATCACACTCGGAATCAATTGCAATTTCATTTTGATAATATCAAGTCGCGCATCGATCAGTATCTTCTTTCCTCCGCGACCAGCCCATAACCGAAGGTTAATAACATGGATCTGAACGATCCTTGACCTGTCCTGTTAGATATACTGGGCAGTAAGAACTGAAAAAGGATAGAGCAGAAGAAGTGTTAGAAAAGTACATATAGTGGTAGGAAAGATGGCAAAACACATGCACTTTTCGCCAGGACAAATCATCACCGTTTTGCGTTAAGCTGAGCTATTTGGGGTTTTTTGCACATCCCCTCAAAAAGGTTCAATTCAGAGCCTCAGAAATACTGATCTCCCCCCTGACAAGATCCTGAACCACCGATTCAAGATCGATGGGTGCTGGTGGATCTAAAAACTCGAATCTTCCGTGGAAGTTTATATGCTGCCAGGCAACAGGTGAAACACGTCCGAGGAGATTGACCTGTTCCTCTTCTCCCGCGGCTTCTTTGATCTCAAGCAACCGAGACAGCAAAGCGGCATTGTAGTAAATGATGCAATTCGTGATCAATCGACTGCATTCGCTCCAGATCAATTGTTCACTTTCGGTCTTGAACCGCAAGGTGCCAAAATTGGCATAGGAAACGGCCCGGCGAAGCTGATGATAGCTTTCACCGCGATTCATGGCCTGTTGGACATTCTGTCGCAAAGTCAAAGAATCGATATAGCTGAGAAGGTAGAGAGAACGGTAAATATTATCCAATTCCCAAAGCGCCCGCTTGGTACGATTCTTGCGTGTGTACGAACTCAGTTTGCCGACAATGATGAATTGGGTTGTAGTTTTCAATGCGAGCGAAAGAAAAATCCGCTGCATGTTAGGCCACTCATCAATGATCAGCTGTTTGTTGGCCTTCCGGATTGGTTTGAGGAGCATGTCAGAATACTGGCTGGGATGCTTGAAGCCATAAAGCGACGTGCGAACCTTGTCAAAAAGGTTTTTATATCGCGGGGCAAACTGGTAGCCAAAGATGTGCAGCAGCGCAAAGTTCACATGATTTGTTCCGTGAGTGTCTGTTGAGTGCCTGGCAGGCTGGACTTCAGTTGTGTTGTTGGCCAGTAAATCATAGACATAATGACTTTCATGCTCGTGGGCTCCGATAATCCGGGCATTAATGGGTAAATGATTGGCGACCAAAGTATAAGCGACCACGCCTTTTTTCAAGCCAAAATACTTCGATGAGTGACGAGCGTTAATCGTGTGTATTCTGGTCTCAAATTTTTGTCCATCACTGCTGGAGTGAACCAGGTCACCAATGTCATAATACCGGAAGATGGGGAGTTCTGCGGCAGCATTGCTCACCTGGTCGTTAGCCGCCCGCAGAGTTTCCAGGCGGATGTAATTTTCAGAAGTTGTTGTTAGAGTGGAAAAGTCAACATCAGATATGTTGCTCATTCGCCCAAGCCCTGTATTCGTTCCCCAGGCGATAAGAGCAGCCATCAACAAGGACTTATCCAGCGGCTGTTTGACCGCACGATAGACTACATGATCAAACTGGTTTGTAAAATCAGTTCCTTGATCAACAAAACGCAATACGGCCTGGATATCGATATCAGGATGGGAGGCAAAAAAAGAATGATTAATGGCCGGTGCGGCCCGGGCATACGGTAATGTCCACCGACCGCCTGGTTTCTTTTTTATGTGCTTGTTTTCTCCCGCCGCAATCCGTTGATTGACTTCCACCAGCAAGAGTTCCAGCTGCCGCTCCAGAGATTCCAGCAGTTTTTCAATGGGTTGATGCAAGATGGTCAATCCCGTGTCAGTGATAAGTTCTTCTTTCTTTTGCCAGCGTGCATCATCCAGTAAGTCATCCTCAAAACTGCGATAACGAACACTGTTGCGGCAGAAAACATCACCTGCTTCAAGGGCATTGCGCAGGGCACGATAAACCAGGAACTCGTAGCGATCAACGGAAAATTGCCTTTGGCCCCTGGCATCAACTGTGTACAGGTACCGGTGGTTGCGGTCAGGGACAAATTGCACAGTCAGCTCGTTGGACGACATTCCGCGCAAAGATTTGCCATCACGAAAGAGAGATTGCAAAAAGTGGGCTGCTTCCAGCAGGGGGTTCTCGCTGCCAAGAGCTTCAAACGATACTGTGCGCAGAATAGGCCGTAAGCGCCGCTTGAATTCAGCGTTCCGCTCCTCCAGGTATTCCCACTGCCAGACAGCCTCATTAATTGATTCCTGACTTACCAGCGTGTCGGCCAGCCGATCCATTTCCTGTTGTCCAACAATCCTGAACGCCATCGCCTGGACCTCGCCAAAAGGAGTTTCCGGTGGAATGGTCTTGTCTGTAAATAATCGCAAGACGAGACCAGCCTTGGTAAAGTTCCTGGCCTGCTTAGCCCGGTGATCGGCGGCCTTCTCTTTAGCGACCTGACGGGCTTTTTCGTTATAGCGCCGTACCTGGTAAATGAGACAATTGATCAGGTTGTCGTGCATTTGTTGGTAGCGATGGTAGACGAAACAAAGCAGATAGATGAAGGCAACCTACTGGTCGAAACGGCGCAGCTGATACACAGAGTAATAACCGACCAGTGAGGCATAATACTTTATGCTTTCGCTGGATATCTCCAGCTGCGGCAGCACGCGTTGTGCTAGATCATGCAGAGCACCGATTTGATCGCCGCGAGCAATTTCACGCCGCATCTCCTGCACGCCAAAATCTTTAGGTTCTTTCTTCAAGCGTGTAATCTCATGTAAACCATGAGGTTTCGTCAGCAATAGTTCTAGGGCTTCGATATCTGCTGAAGACAAATGATCCTGGATGGCCTTGCCCAACCGCACCTGTTCATTTGTTAGCGCGTTGCTAACAATGTTTTGCATAACGGTGTAACCAGGAGCGACAATGCGTTGATTGGCCAGGAAGTGGAGCAATTCATAAAGCACAAAGACTGGCTTGCTGGATATCCGGACAACCTGTTCCGCTTTGCTTGCTAGCTGCCGCCTCTCCAGATCACCACAGAGACGATACTCACAAAGGCGGAGGATCAATGACTGATGTTTGAGCCGCGTTCCTTTGGCGACTGGTTTTTCAGGAAGCTTGCTGCCTGGAAAGTGAGTTTGTTGAATCCAGGTAATATCCTGGACTACTTCGTCAAGCTTGAACACAAAAAATTGCCGCGCTGCTTTGAAGTATCCAAGTTGTAGAATAAAGAAGATTCGCGATGCATAGGTACGCAGCTCGGGAAGCACAGCTCGCTCATGGGCAGATAGGGAGAAAAAATGAGACTGATCTTCTGCAGAAAACCTGGGAAGATCGTAAATTGAGGCAATTTCATTGGCGCCGATGATATGTAGACGTTTAGAGCCGCCTTCGTCGTTCTGCGGGGTCATCCGTATGCACCTGCTTATGGTTGCGGGACCAGGGCTTTCTATGTTTCCACAACGGGGGGTCAGTATCAAAGATACCGGAGTTCAAATCGGATTATAATACCAATCAACAGGTGCAAGAATGGCAGAAAGTCTCTCTGTTTGGCAGCAGAGCTTCATTATAAAGTGTCTTAGATTACAGCTGAATTGAACCTTTTTGAGGGGATGTGCAAAAACCCCCTACTTGGTACACCGGTCCGCCTCCCTAGTTTAGCGTATTTTCGCCTAAGGTTTTTGGGCGGCAGCTTCGGTTTACCGATCATCTTTCCACGCTTTTGGGCGTTGTTAAAAAGCCCGTGGAGCCGTTGCTTTCACGGGGGACCTTGTTTACTGCGCAGGTCAAGGCCTTCCGAGTTGATCGTGACCCGCCAGTCAATAATAGCTTTTGCTAAACGGTCTATAATACATATAAGCAGATATTTAGTCATTTTGACAGTTTGATTGAATCGTTTGGTCAAAATGAGCGATATAAACGGGTTAGGCACGGTATAGACTACTCCGCGATTATAAAACAACCGCATTATACTAACAGCTGATTAATCCTTTTCTTGCGGAATATCCCAGCTGATCACCCAGGGCCCTTCTTGTTCAAGAACCACCCAGGAAACGGAAACCCGTATTTTCCCATCTCGAATCATATCTGGATCTAACACAAGCCGGCCGATGCTCAATTCCGGCTGCCGATCAATGATAGGGTCCATGAAGGTATGACCATACTGAGAGAACCAGACCGCCCGCAGATTCCTCCCATCAGCTGATAGTACTCTGTCAAGGGCGAATTCAATCGCCATCACGTTATTGGTCCCACTTTGATTTATTTCAGGAATCAGTACGATCCGCGCCTCATAGATATGAAGTGGAAAACCATCGACATCGAAACTGATGTCAAGCGGGATGGTCGTTCCCACTTCCGGATCCTGACCGGTTTCTACATCAAACACAAACGCCACACCATGGTAGAGATCGATGCTCTCAATAGATAATGTCATTTGATTCGCTTGGGCTTCGATAGGGCTGGACTGCCACAGGATCGGCCACACCATTAACGTGGGAGCACCCGGTGTTTCGAATTCTATATTTTGCCAGGATATACTATTCAGGTACAGATCATTCGGGATACGGATCGGCTCCAACAGATCACCCGTATCGGTAGAAAGGGATAATCTTAGAAAATTGGGCTGCCCGACAGACTTTAGCATCGCAATGGAAGCATCAATGATGGTCCATGACTCGCTGGAGAAGACATTGTCAACAGTGATCGTAATGCCATGTTGGGAATCTTCAGCTGATAGGGGGGAATAGCCCGGCTGGAGGAGGTCTTGGGCATTCTCATCCGATATCTGTGTGAGAGAGATGTCAAGTGTCCAGGTATCGGTGGGATACGCACCAGGCACCATGCCATACGTTAGCCACTGGACTTGTACCTGGTTGACATCTGGCCCCAGCGGATCGTAAACAAGTAACAAGTCATAGCCATCAGGCTGGATATCGTTTGGGCATCCCTCCGAAGGGCAGGGCGGGAAGGTAGGGAAACCCTGTGCCATCCTCATTGCTACACCTTTGCGCTGCCCGTCAGGATCATCCCATTGGATGTAAATCGATGATACGCTGGAAGCAATCAGAGTGGAAGGTAACCCTGGGAAGTAGCTCGAATCGCTGGAAGGAATCAAACTGGAGGCCAGCCCTGTGATGTGTATGCTAATATACGTTTCGTCAGGACTTGCTATAAATTGCTCAACCTGAAAGGAGATACCGCCCTCGCTGTGGATAGCAGGCTCCTCCAAGGCTCGTGTACCCGAGAGCTCTACCCTGCCCAGACCTGGTAAATAGGCTATCCAACTCTCGAATTGAGCCCATACCTGGGAAGGGCCGATGACAGAGACAGCTACAATTATCAGGAGCAGGGCTGCAGCCACGGCGTAACGCCAATTGGTAGGATTCCATTTGTTAAAGAACCCAGAGCGCTTGGTCTCTTTTTTGGATGCGGCAGTAAGCAAATCCGTCCGGATACGGGCAAGATACGCTGGATCTGGTTCTTTTGATTTGTGGTAACTTCGCAGGAGAGATTCAAACTGGTCCGATATATTTTTAGTATTTCCCATCATTTTCCTCCCAAATTTTTTTCATCCGCTTCAAGAGCCTCCCCACCCTCATTTTGGTAGCTCCTTCGCTCTTCCCGATGACATCGCCTACTTGTTGGTAGGTCAGTTCGGCAGTAAATCGAAGCCGGAGAAGTTCCTGGTCGTTATCATTCAGACTATTCAGGATCTCCTTGAGTCGACCATGTTCGTCTCGGGAAATTACTCTGTCCAATGGTCCTGCCACATTGTCCTTGAGATCGGAATCATACAGAGGAAGTGGGTTGGAAACGCGGAAATGGTCGGCACAGCGGCGTCGGGCGATGGTAAATAGCCAACCTCCGAATGACCCGTGACGTTTCGGTCGATATCGAATAAGGCTTTGAAGGGCGTCCGTAAAGATGCGGGACGTTACATCTTCTGCATCGCTAACATCCCCGATGCGGTGCAATACATAGCGATAAACCAGCGGAGCGTAAAAGTCGAACAAGGGCCCGAAAGCCCCTGGATTCTCTTGGGATTGCCGGACAAGGGTATCCTCATCTTTCAAGAGGTCATTGCGGGAGTCGATTTCCGGTTTATCAGACATTTGATTTCCTGGTTATTTTGAAGAGGTCCGCTGAATTGAGGATCTTCATTCTCATTGATTCTATCGGAGAAATGTCGGAAAAGTAACATAAGAGAGAAGAAAGCGAAGGTATATATTATCGAATAGACAGTATAGGAAAAGGAATACAGGCATCTAACAATATTGAAGAGCTGGTTTCCTAAAAAGCACCCCAATTGTTAATCTATAATGAATATATGGTCAGATATCAGGGTACTGTGCATATTCGCGCAGAAATATACGCTAAGAAATAGCACGACAGGCCCGAATCCGCCTTGTCAAGTATTTTCCGTGTCCCTTTAGAACAATTATTGCTTGATGTGATCCCATTATTTGAGTATTGGAATCCTGATTGTCAGCTGAAACACAAAAATGAGCCAAAACATTCCCCATCTTGCTTGTTATCCAAAATTACCTTAATCTATTTTATCTCAAATCATCTTTTAGTCTAATTTCGCTTGTTAACACAATCAGTTTGTTGAAGCACATCAGCCCTATTGGGTGGGAAAATGTGATTCTTTATGGAGAATACATTCTAAATCGCAGTTTGATTCAGGTCTGAGGCAGTTTTGCACACCTCTTAGCGTATATTTCTGCGCGAATATGCACAGTACCCTATTTTCGTGCGTAAATATACAGTAGGAATCCGAGAGACACCCATCGGAAGCTGTGTGACTATTCGATCAGATCTCGGTTGAGAACATACTCGCCATA